>ENA-ORRX01000283-ORRX01000283.1-human-gut-metagenome-genome-assembly--contig:-NODE-283-length-19280-cov-5.99438_pt1 | contig 19280 bp, 15 predicted proteins | sample MGYA00242186_ERZ509153 | MGnify/ENA primary metagenome ERZ509153 (study PRJEB26280, sample SAMEA2338643) | human gut metagenome | biome: human gut; feature: human-associated habitat; material: faeces... | reverse complement strand
AAGTCTCCCATACGAGCCTAAAAAAGCTCGAAAAGGAAGACTTTAACTCTATAAAACGCTATTTTATCAGCAGCCTCGGGGACGCGTCGCCCCCAGGTGAGCTTGCGTTCGTGCGCAACTCCTCGACAAATTGCAGTTTATCTGCCTAATTGGGGGGCGGGTTTGTAACCCGCGGCAGCAGCATGCTTTGAACATCTACTTATAGTCACTTCACCACTGTCCACGAAAGTCCGTTAACATTTGCCTGAAATGCATGTAAATAAAGGGAGTTTCGCGTTTTTCTTCACTCGGAGGTTTTAAATAAGCCTCCTTTGCATGTACTTACAAATTGTAAGTTGCTATTATGTTTGGAGCCTATATATCAAAATATATAAAACTCGTACAATTAGCAATGGATACAATTATCACTCAATTTTTAAAGACTAATTATCAATTTGTCAGTTTTGATAATGTTAATTTATTTTCGTGGACAGTAGTGAAGTAAGAACTAGTTCAGTCCTTTTTCTTTTGCTTAAACATTCGTTTTTTACAACATTTCAATCATCTCTTTAGTGTCTTTGAACTAGCTATTACCAGTTCTATAGTTTAATTTTTAATTTCTCGGTAAATAATACCGAAGCGTTATTAATCGGATTATATTTATTTAACAATAAAAGGAAACGGATTTATAAATAAAAATGCTATTTTTGTTTCACCTTTCTCCATACCGAAAACCATGTAGGGTGGAGGGTGAGTAAGGTATACATATGATAAAGGCGTTTTTGTACGCTTTGGTTTTGACGATAGAAGAACTTCGCAAATTCATCGACAAGTCAAGAACAAAGCAACAAAGGACGCTCTATGTTGTGTATTATATACAGTCACCTTTGGCTTCGAACGACTTTGGCGTTCGTTGTCAAGGGGGATGTTCTATATATTTACACTAGCGTGGGGCTTTCGGTGTTGCTCGTTTCGGACTTGTCGGGCAATGCGAAGGCCTTTCTATCGTGGAACGAGTGACAAAACTGGCTCCGCGCTTTTTATTTTATGTATTAACCTATTTTGCAATCGCCATAATGGAGTCAGCTGGTATAGAAGAAATTCAGTATGGTAAACAGTTTTTGTTGCTTTAAGAATTCCATTTCACACAGTATGCCGCCATAGTATGCATGAACTGTATGGAGCTTGTTATAGAGTCTCAAAGAGTAAAATTAACACCATTCAAATTAGAACATTGTTTACTTGCATGGGATAAATAGCTTGTTCTGATTAGTTAATGTGGAAAACTTTTTATCAAAAAAACGCTTTATTATGGCAACCAATTTACAATTAAGAAAAGGTACAATCTTTCACGTGAAGAGGATTGGATCTTTGTTTATTTCCATTACTACAGCTATGTTGTTGTTAAATAGTTGTATTACGCTCACCACAAAAAAAAGGAGATAACCTTTACATCTGAGCCATCTGGTGCAGCAGTGTATCGTATGTTCGATGCAAACTACACCAAAGTGGATGGGATTAATAACTATTATATAGGTACTACACCTTTCAAATATAAGGCAAAAGGTGCTCCAGGAGCCTTTGCATTTGTAAAGGATGGTTATTTTACGGAGTTCGTTGAGCCAAAAACAAAAAGTAGACTTGCCCAATACATTTTAGGCAATTTGTTTTGGATTCCTTATGGTTATATTGTAGATCTGAATAAGATACAGACATATCGAGAAACACAAATAAATGCGATTTTGGTTGAAAGACCCAAGCACAACACTGCAAATGGATGCGCTCCATCGCCAGGTAGCTCTAGACAAAGTGGTCCTTATCGTTATAAGGCAGCAAATGCTGCAGAAGTAATAAAACCAGTTTTTCATGATGGTACAGAAGAGTTATCAGGCAAGAAAATTTTCAAAAAGTACTCTTCTGCGGTATTTATGATATATAGTGCAGATGATTCAAGTACGGGGCAAGGTTCTGGCTTTGTTATTAGTCCTTCAGGTCTTGCAGTTTCTAATTTCCATAATTTTGATGGAATGGACGCATGGGCTGTCAAAATGTATGGCAAAGATAAACTTTATATGATAAAAGCATCGGACATTGTTGCCTATGATAGAATGGCAGATTATATTATCTTTAAGTTGCCAACTGAGATTCTAAGTGATTTTAGCAAGGATAGTTTTGACTACATCCCTGTTTCAAAGAGACTCATAGAAGTCGGTGATAAAGTCTTTACAATAGGTAGCCCTAGAGGTTTGGAAAATACGTTCTCCTCAGGCGAAGTATCTCAGGTTCGTAGAGCAGAGAGGTATGAAATTCAGATTAATGCACCTATTGATCATGGAAGTAGCGGTGGTGCTTTGATTAATGAACATGGTGATGCTATTGGAATCACTAGTGCTGGAAGAGATGATTCTGGAGCTAATTTGAATTTTGCGATAGATTTGGTATTCCTCATGAGTGAATATTGGAATTAGAATTCGAAAGTATGTCTTTCATCATTTGGGCTTTGGAAAAAATTTATGTATGTTCTCGCGCTAAGCGACTATAAGTAGATGTTCAAGCCTGCTGCTGCCGCGGGTTAAAAACCCGCCCCCCAATTAGGCAGACAAATTGCAGTTTATATTTGTCTTTAATTTCGTTTAGATACAAAGTTAACGGGTTGACAAGTTAGTTATTCACTTACTTGTCAACCCGTTAACTATTTATTGATTTTGGTCTAAATTACTGTAACTTTTGCTTGATTTCAACCTCTTGGAAGGTTTCGATGATGTCGCCCTCCTTGATGTCGTTGCAGTTGGTGAGTGAGATACCACACTCAAAGTTGGTGCTAACCTCCTTCACATCGTCCTTGAAGCGCTTGAGGGCATTGATCTCGCCAGTGAAGATAACGATACCGTCACGAATGAGGCGTGCCTTGTCGCTGCGTTTCACCTTACCATCAATTACGTAGCAACCTGCCACATAACCTACCTTCGAGATGTGGTAAACCTGACGTACCTCAACATTGGCAGTTACCTCTTCCTTGATAACGGGTTCGAGCATACCTTCCATAGCTACCTTAACGTCCTCAATAGCATCGTAGATGACTGAGTACTGACGGATTTCAACACCGTCGCGTTCGGCCAACTTGCGTGCTTGTTGTGACGGACGTACTTGGAAACCGATGATAATGGCTTCAGAAGCGGCAGCGAGCGTAACGTCGTTTTCGCTAATCTGACCTACACCCTTGTTAATTACCTTCACTACGATATTCTCAGTAGAAAGCTTGATGAACGAGTCAGCCAAGGCTTCCACAGAACCGTCAACGTCGGCCTTAACAATGATGTTAAGTTCGTGATAAGAACCCATCTTGAGTCGCTTACCAATCTTCTCGAGGGTGAGGACTTCGCGTGTACGGAGGTCTTGTTCGCGCTGCAACTGTTCGCGCTTGTTGGCAATTTCGCGTGCCTCTTGTTCCGTCTCCATTACGTGGAACTGGTCACCAGCTTGAGGTGCACCATTGAAGCCGAGTAATGTGGCGGCCATTGAGGGACCTACATTGTCGATGCGTGCGCCACGCTCATTGAACAATGCCTTGACACGGCCATAATTGGTACCAGCCAATACGATGTCGCCTTGGTGGAGCGTACCATTCGAAACGAGGATAGTAGCTACATAACCACGACCCTTGTCGAGTGATGACTCGATGACCGTACCCGTAGCCTTGCGGTTGGGGTTGGCCTTGAGTTCGAGCATATCAGCCTCGAGCAATACCTTCTCGAGCAATTCCTTCACACCCGTACCCTTCTTGGCACTAATGTCTTGGCTCTGGTACTTACCGCCCCATTCTTCAACTAAGAAGTTCATGGCTGCCAGTCCTTCCTTAATCTTGTCGGGGTTAGCGTGAGGCTTATCTACCTTATTGATAGCGAATACGATAGGCACGTTGGCTGCTGTGGCGTGGGCAATGGCCTCTTTGGTCTGAGGCATGATGTCGTCGTCGGCAGCGATGATGATGATAGCGATATCGGTCACCTGTGCACCACGTGCACGCATAGCGGTGAAGGCTTCGTGACCCGGTGTATCGAGGAAGGTAATGTGACGACCATTCTCAAGCGTTACGTTGTAAGCACCGATGTGCTGCGTAATACCACCAGCTTCACCTGCGATAACGTTTGACTTACGTACGTAGTCGAGCAATGAAGTCTTACCGTGGTCGACGTGACCCATTACGGTAACAATCGGAGCTCGCGGTTCGAGATCTTCAGGCGCATCTACCTCTTCGGCAATGGCTTCTTGTACGTCAGCTGCAACGTATTCTGTCTTAAAGCCAAACTCTTCGGCCACGAGGTCGATCGTCTCAGCGTCCATGCGTTGGTTGATGCTGACCATGATACCGATGCTCATACACGTACCAATAACCTTCGTTACGGGTACGTCCATCATCTGTGCCAATTCGTTAGCAGTAACGAACTCGGTGAGCTTCAATACTTTGCTTTCGGCCTTTGCTTCGCGACGTTCTTCTTCAGCACGTGCGTGTTGTTGCTCGCGCTTTTCCTTACGATACTTAGCACCTTTACTGCCCTTTTGCTTGCTGGTGAGGCGTGCCAACGTTTCCTTTACTTGCTTAGCAACGTCTTCTTCCGTTACCTCTGGCTTTTGTTGTTCCTTGGCACGGCGATTGCGATTCTTGTTGTTGCTCTTGCTATTGTTGCCTTGGCCATTCTGGTTGTTGCGGTTTTGGTTATTGCCGCCCCCATTGTTGCCATTATTGTTGTTACGCTTCTTGCCGTTGTTGTTGCCATTTTGCTTAGGCTGATTAGCGGCATTGTTAACGTCGACACGCTCCGTGCCGATGCGGTTGCGCTTCTTGCGTTGGCCGTTGCCATTGCCTTGAGCCTGACCGCCACCATTCTGACCGCCACCGTTGTTATTCTTATTACGGTCGCGACGGCGCTCGTCCTTCGACTTCTTTTTCGGACGTGTGGTTGAGTTAATAGCGCTGAGGTCGATGGTGCCAAGCACCTTGGGACCAGAGATTTCGGTTTGTGTGCGGAGTTTAAATACGCCGTTTTCTTCTTCGCCAATAGCCTTAGCGCGTTCTTCAACTGAGGGGCGAGTGCTTTTGGGGTGATTGCCGTTCTTGTCTTGGGTCATAAGTGGGTTGTTGGAAGGAGTTGAGTCGTTGGCAGATGCCTTCACTGCTTCCTCTGTCTCGGCTTTAGTGTTAGTTGCTTGAGATGTTTTGGCAGCGGCTGCGTCAGCCTGGGGCTTCTTTTTATTGTCTTTTTTATTATTGTCAGATTTTTGAGACTTTGCATTGTTGGCTGCAGGAGCTTGTTCTGCTGCATCGAGGTCGATGTGTCCTACAATGTGTGGCCCTTTCACTTCGGGCACAACCGTTTCAACCATTTGGCTTTCGGCCTTGCGCGCTGTTTTGGCTGAGCGTTTTTTCTCTTGACGGTCTTGCAACTGTTCTTCAGCCTTGCTGCGTAAACTCTTGTCAGCGCTGAAGGCACTCTTCAAGAGTTCGTATTGCTTATCGTCAAGCTTTTGATTAGGGTCGTTGGTTGCCACTGGTGCACCTTTCTCTTTTAAGAGATCGGTGATAGACTGTAGTCCAACGCCAAATTCTTTAATTGCTTTATTTAATCTGATACTCATGCAATGTGATTAATAGTGGCTAATGTTTCTTTTAGGGTTAGGAGGTTAAGTTGGGGTTAGGAGGTTAAAAATGTTAGTATTGTTAATTTCATTGTTATCAACATTGTAATCAACGTAAGGTAACATTATAACCTCATAACCTAAAAACCTTCTTTTAAGGGAGTGAGTCCGAAGGAGCCAACACTCATTTAGGGAACATTAGCTTTCGGCACCTGCCTCTTCAGACGCAGGTTGGTTGGTAGGCTCAGCAACTTCAGCTTCGGGAGCAGCAGGAGCTTCGGGAGCAGCAGGAGCGGGGGCGTTGTTGTCGCTCTCGAACTCAGCACGGAGTACGCGCAAGAGTTCGTCGACAGTATCCTCTTCGAGGTCGGCCTTTTCGATAAGCATCTCGCGTGGAGCGTTGAGTACGTCCTTGGCTGTTTCGAGGCCAATAGACTTGATGGCATCGATTACCCACTGGTCTATTTCGTCAGCGAACTCGTCGAGGTAGATGTCTTCTTCGGTATTCTCTTCACCCTCCACTTCACGGAATACGTCGATGGTGTACTCTGTAAGCATAGAGGCGAGTTTGATATTCATTCCTCCCTTACCAATAGCGAGGCTAACTTCTTCAGGACGGAGATAAACTTCGGCCTTCTTCTCTTCTTCGTGTAGCACGATGCGTGATACCTGTGCGGGGTTCAACGCACGTTGAATGAAGAGAGACGTATTGGTAGTGAAGGGGATCACGTCAATGTTTTCGTTATGCAACTCACGCACGACACCATGAATACGGCTACCCTTAACACCTACGCAAGCGCCTACGGGGTCGATGCGGTCGTCGTAGCTTTGAACGGCAATCTTGGCACGTTCGCCTGGAATGCGTGCTACGCGGCAAAGGCGGATAAGGCCTTCAGCAATCTCAGGAATTTCATTTTCGAGCAGACGCTGCAAGAAGGCAGGAGCTGTACGTGAAAGGTAAATCTTAGGATTGCCGTTTGAATTGTCTACGCGATCAATAACGGCTGTTACGGCGTCACCTTTGTGGAAGAAGTCGCGGGGTATCTGTTGTGACTTGGGCAGGTAGAGTTCGTTCTTCTCTTCGTCCATGAGTAAGGTTTCGCTCTTCCATGTCTGGTAAACCTCGGCAGTGATGAGTTCGCCCACGCGGTCTTTGTATTTATTATATAAGGCGTCGTGTTCGAGCTCAAGGATTTTGCTAGCCAAAGTTTGACGAAGCGTAAGAATGGCGCGGCGACCAAAGTCAGCGAAGTGGATTTCTTCAGAAACGTCTTCACCCACTTCATAGGTGGCGTCAATCTGTTGTGCTTCGCTCAGTGATATTTGCTTATTGGGGTCTTCTACCTCATCGTCGTTAACGACAACGCGGTTGCGATAGATCTCGCAGTCTCCCTTCTCGGGGTTAACGATTACGTCGAAGTTTTCGTCCGAACCAAAGATTTTGGCTATAACGCTACGGAAGCTTTCTTCGAGCACACCCACCATGGTAGTGAGGTCGATATTTTTATTTTGCTTAAACTCAGCAAAGGTTTCGATGAGACTTGCTGTCTCTTGCTTTTTCTTAGCCATGCTTGATGCTTATATTTTTTTGTTAACAGGTTAAGTTGACATGTTAACGAGTTGACGAGTTAACGGGTAAGTTAGTCCTATCAGTTAACGAGTTGACAGGTGAAATGTTTTAAATGGTAACTTACTTGTTAACTTGTCAACTTGTTAACTAAGAAGTCTACTTAAAATCGATTACGTACTTAGTTTGTTTCACTTGGTCGAAGCTGAAGTGAACGGTGCGTTCGACGAGTTTAGGACGCTTCGCGCCCTCTTCTCTTACTTTCTCTTCGAAGGTGAGTGAGAAGCCTTCGGGTGTAACATCGCCAAGTGTTCCTTGTAGTTTTTTCCCCTCTGTAGTGAGCACTTCGACGCATTCACCCTGATGAATTTCATACTGTTTGAGCACTTTGAAGGGCTGTCCGATGCCAGCGCTGCCTACTTCGAGTTCAAAGTCCTCTTCTTCACGATCAAGGTGGCTTTCGATAAACCGGCTGAGTTCAACGCAGTCTTCAATCCAAACGCCCTCTTCGTGGTCAATTTCTACTACGATGCGGTCGTCTGCACTAATGGTTAGATCAGTAAGGAAGTATTCTTTCCCCTCCAACCACTGTTCCACCAAATTCTTTACAAAGTTCTTGTCAATCATTCGTTGTTGTTGAGTGGTAAAATAATGAGTGAGGAACTTTTTAGAAAGCCCCTCACTCAATCTTGTTTGCAAAGATACGCATATTTTATCATTCATGCCAACAATCAGTATAACATTTTTAGAACTCTGTAACGAATTGTGTGGGCAAAATGCTTTAATGACGTGTGAACTATCGCTAAATCTTTAGTTTAGCGGTAGTTCACTGTGCTTTTTTATATTCGTTAGGGGTGACTCCCATGATGCGCTTAAACATGCGTGTGAAGTGTTGTGGATATTGAAAACCTAAGTTGTAGGCCACTTGGCTAATGCTCTGTGTGGGGTCGAGAATGAGTTCTTTGCTTTGATTGATGAGATAATTTTGTATGTGTTCAGTAGCAGTCAGGCCCGTCTCTTTTTTGATGAGGTCGCCAAAGTAGTTGGGTGAGAGGCGTAACATGCTGGCACAGTATTTGACGCTTGGTAGTCCTTCGCGGCGAGCTTGTCCAGAGGTGTAGTAATTGTCGAGCAGGTGTTCGAATTGCGTAAGAATGTCGTGGTTCACATGCTCACGAGTAATGAACTGGCGTTCGTAAAAGCGTAAGCAGTAGTCGAGGAATAGTTCTATGTTTTTGGTGATGAGGCGTTTACTCATGCGGTCGATGTTGTGTTCGATCTCTTGCTTAATTTGCATCAAGCAATCGTCAATGACGTGGCGCTCGCGTTCAGAGATGTGGAGTGCTTCGTGTACGTCGTAAGAGAAGAAGGTGTACTCTCTGATGTGACGCCCTAATGAAGTGCCGTGAATAAGGTCGGGGTGAAAACACAAGGCATAGCCTTTAGGTTGGAACATCTCGCCATTGTCTACACTGCCTACAACTTGTCCAGGCCCCAAGGTGACGATGGTGCCTTCTTGATAGTCGTAAGTCTGTTTGCCGTAGATGAGGTCGCCACACTTGGTGTCTTTTAAGAAGATGACGTAGAAATCGAACATAACGCGGTGGTGGCGCACGAGGGGACACTTTGAAAAGTCAATCACTGTGACCAGTGGGTGGAGCGTCTCAATGCCAAAAAGGTCATTATACTCTGATATGCTTCGAATGCGTGTGATAGGTTCAGTCTTTTCCATGAAGTATGTTTTTATATTAGCAAATGTACGACATCTTAATCAAACGCGCCACGCTGAGCCGTAAAATCGTGAATAGATAGAGATTTGGGGTAGGTGATAGAGCTACATTTCGTCTTTCAGCAGACAAAAAAGTACTGCAAGTACTCATTCATTGAGTACTTGCAGTACACGTGTATTATAGGTCTTTAATTAAGTAGAACTTACTTAGACTCATTGATAGTACAGATGCTGACGCGGTTCCAGTCAGACTCAGAGAACATATTGCCTACGCCTTGACCTTCAGCGTTGATGCGGTTAGCAGCAATCTTGTATTTGTTAATCAAGATAGTCTTAACAGCTTCAGCACGTGCCTTAGCAATCTTGGCATTGATTTCAGCACTACCCTCGGGTGATGCGTAACCCTTGATGTCAACAGTGCTATTCTTGTGATTCTTCAAGAAAGTAGCAACGCGCTCAACGTTGGGGAGCTGTGAAGCGTCAACGATGCTCTTGCCTTGACGGAAGGTAACTGTCTGCTCGAGTGAGTTAGTGCTATTAGTGATAGTCTTTGTCTCAATAATGGGCTTCTGATTGCGAGCGTCGTTGAGTTGCTTCTGGAGGTCGCGCTTGTCAGCAGCGAGCTTAGCCAATTGAGCGTCCTTGTCGTTAACTTGTGAACGGAGGTCGTTTATCTTAGCATTCAAGCCATCAACTTCAGCTTGGTCGTAAGCCTTGAGAAAGCTCATGTAGTGCTTGCCATTGCTCTTGTTCTTGAAGTGATAAGCAACGCCAGCCATGAGCTCGAAGGCTGCCATGTCCTTGTGGGTAAAGCCAGGTTCGATGGGATTGAAGCTCTTGTCATCAGTCATGTTGAGAACGATAGAGGGCTTGATGCCGATAGTCCAAGCCTTCTTTTGGCCCAAATTGAAGTTGAAGTTTACGCCATACTTGCTGGTGAGGTAGTCATGGTCTTTACCAGGATAGTAATTACGACCCCAACCGATACCCACTGCGAGTTCTGTTTCGAACAAACGGGGCTCACCTTTGTAGCCGCAGAAGATATTAGAGAGGTTCAAACGACCCATTAATGTGAGGTTGTGAGCATCGAATATGTTCTTGCTAGGAGTAATGTTGTTAGCTGCTGTGAGTTGTGCACCTAAACCAAAGATAGGAGTGATTTGCTTATTAATCTCAACACCATAGGTAGCACGAACGTCCTTGATGTAGTCAGACTGCGTGAGGGGTACGATGCCACCGCCTACGAGACCTACTGACCAATTGTCAAAGAAACGTGAACCTTGTACGCTCTTTTGAGCACTTGCAGTGAGCATAGCTAAGCTCATTGCTGCAATAGTAAAGAACTTTTTCATTGTGGTTGTTATATAAAAATGTTTTGTTGATATGCTATTATCATAAGCGGAACAGCACGCTTTGCTATATATATGTATATAGAATAGATAAGTGTATTGCGCGCATCGTATTGCGCTATCATAATACCCACTCAAGCAGTGGGGTATATAATCGTAATGAGTGTGTGTCTCCGCTTCTGGGGAACAAAAATACATAAAGAAACAAAAAATGCAACGCTTTTTTCTAATTATATACTAAATGGAACATTTTTTCTGAAAATTCGACTGCTTGTTTTGGCCATATCAGTGCGAAAAGTTACTTTTGTGGTGTGAAATTTGCGCTCACAGAGTGCTCGTTACACGTAAACGTATTTAAAATTACATAAAATCATTTCATTCCCATGGAAAATCAAGAACAAAATGATGGTCAGTTGAAGATTGAGCTGACTCCCGAAGTAGCAGAAGGTACTTATGCTAATCTTGCTATCATTACTCACTCAAGCGCAGAAGTTGTTTTAGACTTTATTCGTGTACTCCCTGGTGTACCTAAGGCCAACGTTAAGAGCCGTATCGTATTGGCTCCTGAGCACGCTAAGCGTTTGCTCTTCGCCCTTCAGGACAACATTCAGAAGTACGAAAAGGCTTTCGGCCCTATCAACTTGCCAGGTGCTGCTGAACCCGCACAACAAGGTGGTCGCACGGCTACTCCCTTTGGTGTACCCGAAGGCAATGCCTAATCAATAAGACTCTATCTTTATATTTTTATTCATAGGCTGTTTGCTCCGCTCTTTTAATGTTTTAAAAGAGTGGAGCATTTTTTTTGTTATAGTTCGAAAAGTTTAAAATATTTTATTCTTATTCGATTATAGTCACTATATTTGCAAAAAGAAACTGAAATATAGTATTAACAAACGTTTTGTATGTTGTGTTAGATTTTTCTTAACAATAGTGTATAAGATGTTTCAAAAAAAGTGCCTTATGAAAAACATTACACTCCTTTCTGCGCTACTACTTACTTTAGGTAGCGTAAGTGCGCAAGCACAGATGACAGTTCGTCGTGCCCCACATAGTACTTCGCCTCTTGAAATGTTGAAGGCGAAGGTGGCTCGTTCAATGGGGAAAGTTTCGTTTAAGGATATCAAGATGGTGGAGGACCAACGTTCTGCAGCCGTTCGCTTGGGCATCATGGCTCGTCAGCGCCGCGTTGCGCAAGAAGAGGAATATAATAATCAATACAAGCCCCAACATCAAATAGAGTATGTCGTAAATGATGACACGGGTGAATATGAGAAGTCGGCTGAGTACACTTTTACTTATGCTCCAAATGGTGAAGTCGCAACACAACTCACTGACAATGGTACAACGATTGTTAAGTCAGAGTATACGTACGACGACAATTTCAATGTTACTTGCTTGTTAAATTCAGCGTCGACCGATCATGGAGTGACTTATACTCCCTCTGAGAAGCGCGACCAAGTGTTCGATCCCATAGTAGAGGACTTGGTTATTGAAAAGAACCGCTATGAGTGGAATGGTAGTGATTGGGGCGAAACGGGTGATGCCTATAAGCGCACTATTACGCGTGATGCTGATAACAATGTTACATCGGCCGTTATTTCAGTGCCTTATAATGGTCAGTATGAGGACACAAAACGTGTTACAAATACTTTCGACCCTGTAACGAAACTGTGTGACACATACAAGTTTGAAGAACTTGGTTATAACGACGAAGGCACTGACCTCGTGTGGAGCGAATCCGACGCGCTGAAGGATATCAAGTGGAACGAGACGAATGGTCAGTTGGTCAGTGACTATAGTGACTGGATCAATTATGATAACGTCATTTCGTCTGCTACTTTCGTGTACCATGAGGACGGTGATGAGGTGACAGGCGGCTACATCACGGTAGATTATGACCCCGAAGGCTATTATCAAGAAGTGATAGATTACTCTGTAGCCTTCCCTGGCAAAGAGATGACCACCATTACTGTTGACAACGATAAAGGGGAGTCAGTCTACGAACACAAGTACTATAAGGGTAGCGAAAAAGGCGTGGAACTCACGGAGAACGATCTGCAAGAACATGAGAAGTCTATCTACCGTTATGATGAGAACGATAATCTTGTCTTTGAGGCAAACTACATGCTCAATGAGGAGGGGACGGAACTCGAACAGGTTGACGGCACACGCTACGACTATACATACGACTCAGGAACGGGTGCTGAGAAGGAACTCGTCGTTAGCACTTACGACTACGATTCTGGCAAATACATGCCTATGATGAAGATCGTAACCGATGCTTATACTGACCTTACGGCTGGTATTCATGGTGTGAAGAATGAAGTGAAGAGTGCTCCAGTTGAGGTATATACCTTGCAGGGTATTCGCACCAATTCAACCGATAGCAAGGGCGTGTACATCATTCGCCAAGGCAATGTGGTAAAGAAGGTGGTAAGATAAGAAAAAGAAAATCCTCTCCCCCTAACCCTCTCCCCAGTCGGGGGAAGAGGTTAGGGGGAGAGGCAGTTATAAGACGAATCGTCTAATCGTTTTGTGCATAAAAATGATGTAGCAGTCCTATTCCTTTTCTTCTGGAGTCCAATCTTTGTAAGGATACGAGCGGAGTGAAGAGTTATAATATTTGCGATCGCCTGTAACCTCATGTGTGATGAAAGGTGCACGCTCGTAGGCTTCTTCCTCGCTGCTTAGTTCGACCTCGGCTACGATGAGGCCTGCGTTGTCACCTAAGAATTCGTCCACCTCGTAGGTGTGGTTACCCACAGGGACAAGCCAACGATACTTGTCGATAATACCAGGTTCGCAAAGGGTCATGAGTGATAGCGCCTCGTCCTTTGTTATTTCCTTTTCAAACTCATAGCGCGAGAGTCCACCATTGAGAGATGGCCCTTTGATAGTAAGGTACCCTTTGTCATCGCGCAAGCGTACACGTACCGTACGACCACGTCCACTGCAGATGTAGCCCTGCATGATGTGGCTATGAGAAGTGGAGAGTGATTTGAAATCGCCCTCCACTAAAAATTTACGTTCTATTTCGAGTGCCAAAATAGGAATATTTTTTGTTGGATTGATTACTGTAAAGCCCAATAAGCTGCAGTGCCTAAAGCTGCGATGAGTAACAAGACAATGATGATGCCTTTGATTACATTCATGGCTTGACGGCGCTCCATAGCCTCACGAGCCTTTCTCTTTAGATTGTGTTGTACTTTATTCATGGTATATTATTTTTAAGAGTTAACAAGCAAGTAACTTTTTCTTGCTATTTACATTCAATCATTTGCACATTCTCGCATTTGCACATTTACTACTCCTCATTGCCTTTGTCGGCAAACTCCATGAGGTAGGCTTTGATGAATCCGTCAATCTTGCCGTCCATTACGCCGTTAACGTCGCTAGTCTGAAAACCAGTGCGGTGGTCCTTTACGCGGCGGTCGTCAAATACGTAGCTACGAATTTGGCTACCCCATTCGATTTTTTTCTTGCCAGCTTCGATTTTGGCTTGTTCAGCCTTGCGCTTTTGGAGGGCGCGGTCGTAGAGTTGTGAACGGAGAAGGCGCATGGCATTCTCACGATTTTCGAGCTGCTTACGGCTTTCGGTATTTTCGATGAGGATTTCTTCTGTTTCGCCTGTGTCAGGGTCAGTGTATTGATAGCGCAAGCGCACACCCGTCTCAACCTTGTTGACGTTCTGTCCGCCAGCACCACCTGAACGGAACAAGTCCCATGATATTTTAGAAGGGTCAACGTACACTTCAATTGTGTCGTCTACCAAGGGCGTTACGAATACGGAAGCGAATGAAGTCATACGCTTTCCTTGAGCATTGTAAGGCGATACACGTACCAAGCGATGCACACCATTCTCACTCTTGAGGTAGCCGTAGGCAGAGTCGCCTTCAATCTCCATTGTCACGGTCTTGATACCAGCTTCATCGCCGTCTTGTAGGTGAGAGATGTTACACTTATAGCCGTGACTTTCGGCATAGCGCATATACATACGCATCAGCATCGAAGCCCAGTCTTGACTCTCAGTGCCGCCCGCACCAGAGTTAATCTTCAAGACGCACGACATTTGGTCTTCCTCTTGGCGCAACATATTGCGCAGTTCGAGTTCTTCTATAGCTTCAATGCACTTAGCATAAGCTTCGTCCACCTCCTCTTCGGTTACCATTTCCTCCTTATAAAAGTCGAAGGCAAGGGTGAGTTCGTCAACAAGCGTTTTAACGTGCTTGTAACCTTCAATCCACTTTTCAATGCCTTTCACCTTTTTCATTTGTTCTTCGGCACGTTTAGCATCGTCCCAAAATCCAGGGTCTTGCGTGCGGAGTCGCTCTTCTTCGAGTTGCATCGTTTTGGCATCTATATCGAGGTAGCGATTCAATGCTGCTACGCGGTCTTGGGCATCTTTCAGTTGGTCAGAAGTGATCATGTATTGTTCTTTTTCGTTTCTCTTTATTTGTGGGGTGAAGAGTTTTTTAGTTGACAAGTAAATAAGCAAATGGGTAAGTTCGTTCTATTTTAAAGGTTTACTTACTTGTCAACTTGTTAACTCGTCAACTTATTAACTAAGAAATCATTTCGTTGCTGCCGCAGCTTCGGCTTCTGCTTCGGCATAGATTTGTTCGATTTGTTCAGCATAGTGGTCATACACTACGCGGCGGCGCACTTTAAGCGTATTGGTAAGTTCACCATTATCCATGGTGAAGGGGTGAGGCAACAAGATGAAGCGCTTAATCTGCTCGTAGTGAGCAAGGTCTTGTTGCAACGTTTCGATACGCTCTGTGTAGAAACGAATGATTTCGGGCTTCTTGCATAATTCCTCACGGTCCTTAAACGTAATGCCATTGTCTTGTGCATACGTTTCGAGCAGGGCATAGTTAGGAACTATCAGTGCGCTGACGAATTTACGCTTGTCGGCCACGATGACAGCTTGGTCGAAGTAACGATCAAGTACCAACTTCGACTCAATCATCTGCGGCGCGATATATTTACCATTCGACGTCTTGAAGAGGTCCTTAATACGTTCGCGTAGGTACAATTCGCCATTCTTCATATAACCAGCATCGCCCGTATGGAACCAACCGTCTTCGTCAATCGCCTCCTTCGTTTGCGAGTCCTTCTTGTAGTAGCCCTTTGTAATGGTTTTGCCACGGAGCAAAATCTCGTCGTTCTCGCCAAATTTGATTTCAATCTTATCAATGAGACGACCGACAGAGCCTAATGAAATGGGTTCCCCTGGGATGTCGCACGATACAGTAGCCAGACTTTCTGTCAAGCCATAGCCTACTACCATATTGATGCCAGCTGCATGAACGAACTTCTCTACTTCGGGCGATACGGCTGCTCCCGCTGTGGGGAAGAAATTTGCTCGCTCCAAACCTAACGTCTTGCGCAGCAACTTTATCACCGTCTTGTCATACAACTTATATTGCAAGGTTAAACCCATAGGGGCATTCTTTCCCTTTGACTTATAGTTGACCCAATAACGTTTGCCTACTTCGAGTGCTTCGCTGATGAGTTTGCGCTCCATAAAGGAACCATTCTCCATCTTTTCGAGCACGGCCTGATATACTTTCTCCCAAAAACGGGGTACAGAACTCATACAAGTGGGGTGTACCTCTTGCATAGAACGCTGTACGTCAGCAGGGCGAAGGTTGATGCACTGCAGTGCGCCTTCACTCATTCCTAAGTAACACCAAGCGCGTTCAAATATATGTGTGTAAGGCAGAAAGTTGAGGAATACATCATCTTCGCTCAAGGGCAGCACGGCATCGTTTACGCGGAACCCCTCATGGTATTGACCGTAAGTAAGCATCACACCTTTGCTCTGTCCTGTAGTACCACTGGTATAAAGGATATTACACAAGTCGTCGTCGTTAGCATCAGCCTGACGCTGGCGATATTCGGCTTTAAGGTCGTCGTCAATGCCGCCATTGAGGGCCTCTTTTAAGAAGTCGTCAAAGTAGACAGACAAGTGATCATTCTCATTCTTCTTGACTGAGCGGTCGAAGATGATAATCTTTTCGAGCGATTGAGCCACCGAAATGACACTAAAGGCCGTATCATACTGTGGCTGTTCGCCTACAAAGAGGAAACGTACCTGCGCATCATTGAGCATATAAGTGATTTGTGCAGCACTACTTGTAGCGTAGAATGGTATCGTTGTTACGCGAATGCCATAAGCACCAAAATCGACGTAATGCGTTTCAGGCTTATTTTGTGAAAAGACGGCTATATTTTCTTGCACTTTAACGCCGTGACGCAAAAGAGCAAAGGAAACCTTCTGTACATTAAGAGCAAACTGACGCCATGAAATGGGTATCCACTTATTGAGCGTATAGTCTCGATAACTCAGTGCAGCGCGGTCGCCGTACTTCTTAGCTTGCTCTAAGATAAGTTTAGATAGGTGACAATTATTTTGCATAGGATGCAGGTTTTAGGGGTAAAAACACTCTTTGCCGCAGACGAACATTGTCCGTTGCGGCTTGTGTCTTTTGCCCATGTGGGAAAGAATGAAGTTATTCTTCATTCGCAAAGGTATTTAAATAATTGCAAATAGGCAACCTTTTGCGCAATTAAGCGTGTGTGGAGGATTTTGTTGACTGCAATTTGAAAGCCTCTTCCCCTAACTCTCTCCCCGCCTAGGGAGGGGGGAGGGTAGGGGAAGAGGCTCTTAAATTGCAGCTTATCAATATTTAAACGTGCTACCACCTAAAAATTCGCGTAGGAGCGAGGTTGGAGGCAATCCACGCGTAGAGATAGGTTTCAGGTAAGTTAAGAACTTGCGCAAACGATAGGCTTCAGAGTATTCGGGGGCAGACTCGGGCACTTCCTCTAAGAGTGGTAAAGCTTGGTCACGTAGGGCTGCCAATTCGAAGAGCAAGGCTGTGTTGACCATTTCGTCAGCCTCCTCTTGGAAGGGGAATATCCAACGCTCCTCACCACGGCGCACAGAGGACCATTGAGCAATCGTCTCTTGTGCCGAACGAGCACGATATTTATGATCGCGCACAATACGACGTAGCAGACGATTGTCAGTTGTGGGTATGTAGTTATGGTCGTCTAATAAAATAGTCGTCAACGCAGAGGCATAAATCTTAAACTTATGTTTATCGTCAACACCTTCTGTCAAGCGTGGATTGAGTGCATGAATGCCCTCTAAGATTAAGATGTCGTGTTCGCCCAAATGGTAGCGATGACCACTGGGTACGCTTTTTCCCGTAGTAAAGTCATAACGTGGCGTTTCAACCTCCTTACCCTGAATGAGCGCATTGATCTGAGACGTTAACAAGTCGATGTTCATGGCATCAATGTGTTCGAAGTCATAGTTGCCGTCAGCATCAAGGGGCGTTTTGGTGCGATCAACAAAGTAGTCGTCAGTCGAAATAGGCAACGGCTTTAGTCCACAAGCCATTAATTGCACACTCAAACGCTTGCTAAAGGTGGTTTTGCCACTTGAAGAGGGGCCAGCAATGAGTATTACCTTAATATCCTTATTAGCAGCTATGCGGTCGGCCAAGCGAGATATTTTCTTTTCTTGCAACGCCTCACTAAGGTTGATAAGGTCATTGGTAAGTCCCTTGGTACAAGCCGCATTAAATTCTCCGACAGTGGTGATACCCAAAATTTCGTTCCAACGATGTTGTTCGTTGAACACTTCAAACATCTTAGGTTGCTCAATCATAGGGCGCAATTTCGAAGGATTATTGGGGTCAGGTATGCGAAGGAACAAACCATCGGCAAAGAGTTGAAGGTCGAACAGATAGATTTGTGAGGTCTTAATCAATAAAGAACCATAAAAGTAGTCGGCCGTATCGTCTAAGGTATAATAAGTAGTATAAAGTTTACCCAAACCTTCGAGCAACTTAGCTTTACTCTCTAATCCGTCTTGTCGGAAACGAGTCACAGCTTGTTCCGTAGGACACGTTATGCGATGAAAGGGAAGATCGGCCTTGATAATCTGTTCTATACGCTCCTTGAGTTTATTCACCACCTCTTGGTCAACCGCCTTACCTTCGGGTAAACGCAGACGGCAGTAGTAACCATTCGAAACGGGGGTGTCGATGCGTAAGCGAGCGGCCGATCCATACGTGTCGCGTACGGCTTTATAGAGAACGAAAAAGAGAGAGCGCGTATACGTGCGCAATCCTGACGATGAGGTGATATCTAAGAATTCTACGTCTTTGTCATTAAAAAAAGTAAAGTGAAGTCCTTCTACCTTATTATTGACCTTAGCACTTGTTGGGCCATAAGGCATGTGAAGGTCGAGCATTTCGTATACCTCCTCGAGGTTAAAGCCTACTGGCACCTTGTGCGAGCGGCCAGTGTTTTTACAACGTATGGTAATATTCACAGTTCGTAATTTACTAATGGTTTAATCAGAATGTGCTTCAAATATACGGCAAAGAAATGGAAGTATGTGTTACAAAAAAGTAAAATAAACAGAAGTCGTAGACATTTTGAACATAAATGCCGCAAAATCAGCACATAACACAAAAAAATGGCATTAAAAAGTTGGCTAAAAAAAGTAAAGTTATTAACTTTGCAGCCGCTATGAGGGCAATAAGCCTTTATGGCCTATTCATAATATATTTTTTAATTTATACACAATGTACTTAGATTCTGAAAAGAAGAAAGAGATCTTTGGCACATACGGACAGTCTAATTCGGATACTGGTTCTGCAGAGAGCCAAGTAGCCTTGTTCTCTTACCGTATTGCCCACTTGACGGAGCACATGAAGCAGAACCGTAAAGATCATACGACTGAACGCTCACTCGTTAAGATGGTAGGTAAGCGCCGCGCGCTCCTCAACTACCTCAAGCGTAAGGACATCGAGCGTTATCGTGCTATCGTTAAGAAGCTCGGTTTGCGTAAGTAATCGCTTCGCCCGAAGTTTTCTTTACGACAGAAAATGCTTAACCCGCATAATTCGCAAGAATTATGCGGGCTTTTTTTGTCTTGATGAGTACATAGAAAAACTGCAATTGGGCCTCACCCCCTAACCCCCTCTCCTTGAGGAGA
>ENA-ORRX01000280-ORRX01000280.1-human-gut-metagenome-genome-assembly--contig:-NODE-280-length-19486-cov-10.2834_pt1 | contig 19486 bp, 7 predicted proteins | sample MGYA00242186_ERZ509153 | MGnify/ENA primary metagenome ERZ509153 (study PRJEB26280, sample SAMEA2338643) | human gut metagenome | biome: human gut; feature: human-associated habitat; material: faeces... | reverse complement strand
CAATAGTGCCACTTTTATCATGCAATAGCGCCACTTTTACACTCTAATAGTGGCACTATTGGACTGTAAAAGTGGCGTTATTGTTAAGTATGGGTGCTGTTTGCACAGCGTAACACCATAAAAACAGCAATCCAGGACTCTAGAATCAATTTTTATTTTGTAACAGGTTTTTACTCTCTTGTACGATATTTGCATTGTCTTACTGTTTGCTTATTCCATACGTTATCGGCATAAAAAGTGAGTAATAATATGCAAATATAGCTGTTTACCTTACTTCGTCTGCAAAAGATCGAAGTAGATATTGGGATCCTCCGATGTCGGTTCCTTGCATTCTCCGAACTCTGGATCAAGCGTCACTTCCATAGCCTTATCTTCCATAGCCGTAAACTTATCTTTCTTACCATATCCGGTTTTATAAATTGGTACGATTCTTATGATATATTTCTCAGGCTTTCTTGAGTTGAGTCTGAGTCCCCACTTCTTCTTGCCGTCTCTCAATTCAAAGAATACGGGTTTTGAGGATGCAGCAAATGTTCCGTCGGGTCTATGCAGTTCGAAACGCATGCCCCATTGCGTAACGGTGCTCTTTCCGCTTGCATACAATTCACCTCTGATTTCATAACCTACCGGTCTCTTCGGATTGTCGAAATCTGTATACGAACATGCCTGACGGCAATTGCTCAGTTCCATTATTGTCCGCACTCCGAATGGTGTCTTGTCCGAATAAACCGCTCGTTTTGAATCGTCTTCGTAGCCAACCATGGCGTAGAACGTCTTGTTATTCTTGTTGTCTATCTCAAATTCTTTTTCCCAACTGTTTTTGCTCTTTTTATTCAAATAATCGGTCATCACCATTTCTGCATCCGAATTATATATTATCACAAACGGATTGAAGGTCTTTGGTGTCTCGGTGAACCTTACCCTGACACAATAACGCCTCTTGGTAACATTCATATCTGAAATATAGTCGAGAGGTATTATATCCATAGTCGTTATTCTTGGCGACAAGTAGAATGTTTTGACTGGCCAGTATCCTTCGAATATCGTGCCTTTGAAGTTCCATATCGGTTTTTCCTTCAAGAGCTGGAACCTTGCACCAATATCAAAACTCAGATTCAATCCTGCTTCTATAGTAGGTGGGTTGTTTATAAGTACTCCCATATCATTAATATCTGTATCGGCACTTAATTTAAGTTGAGGTCCGATTGTTCCTGAACCATACAGTCTGAAGAACTTGTCCAATCCCTTTACAGCAACATATAATTCAAGAGTCAGGTCTGCATTTATGGTAAGATTGCCGTTAATATCATTACCCGACTCCATTTGTGATTTGGAATATTTGGAGTTGATGATTTTAGGTTTCGAACTGTTGGCGGTTTTTTCTATACCCATCTTTTGTACTGACGTTTCACGATTTACACCAATTGCTTCGGCTGTTCCTGATACAGAAACAGAAAGTGAAGGATCAAAACCAACTACTACAGGGGAAGAACCGATAGGTATTTCGAGTTTCTTTGTGATTGGGAGCAACGACGATTCGGCGGTTGACATTATATCTGCCTGTAATGATGCTGTACCACCTACCTTAAATCTTTTGGTGGTTACGGTTGAATCAGTAAAGATGAATCTGACTTGTTCTTTTTCAAGACTTAAGTCAAAGTCAATCTTTCTATATTTCAACGACAAGTATTTAAAATTAAAATAGCCTGTCAAGGATCCAGTCAAAAACTTATATGACTTAAGATCCTTATTAGCATTTAAATCTAAAGAGAATTCCGTCTTTTCAGGTTCACCGATACCTTCATCCCTCGTCCTCTGCATGGCATATCTTCGCTTCTCAGCCAACGACTTGTCCGCGATGGAAGGATCCATATAGTCTGCTACATTAATGCTGGCATGTATGTCCAGCTTCTTGTATACATGACCTAATGTGGTGTCTGTACAAACACACTTTATCATACCGTTCTCCTTCGTTACCGACACCACCTTTCCCATCATTGCGTTTGGAAACTTCTCGGAGAATGTGGAATAGATGGCGTCTCCTACCTGCGGTATCATCTCGTAGGGTGTTGAGGTGGAAAGCCACACCACAGAGTCTTCGGCATTGAGGACGTACTGAGAGTTTGTTTCGTCGAAGACTTTTGTGGTGGGGTTAAACTGGTAGGTGGTGGTGCCGTCAGCGGTCACGTCGGTACGCGGCGCGCTGAAGCCGTCGCCGTTCTCTATGTTGTCGTCCTTGCCCTTCTTCTCGTCTTCCGGCTCGTCCATGTAGAGCGTGCAGGAGGCGAAAGTTAGGGCGGTGAGGATCAGTAAGAATATCTTTTTCATAGTTGTCGGGTTTTATAGATTCGTAACTCCTTTAAACGTCAGTCGAGGTGTAATGTTATCAACTTTGAGAGCGTGCCGTGCGTCTCGCCGTCGAAGGGCAGCTGCACGTCGAAGGTGCGCAGGCGCACCTCCCGCCGGTCGTAGCACTTGAAGGTGATGATGTCCTCGTCAGAGGCGCTCACCGGACCGTACACGCGGATGACGGCGTAAGGCTTGCCCTTTGCCTCCTTCAGTTCGGCTATGCCTCGCAGCTCGTCGTCCACGAAGGCAGCCACGGCTATGTCGTCGCCGAGCTGTCTGCCAGCTACGCTGATGTCGGCGTAGACGACGGTGTCGAAGAAGTACTTGTTACGGTCAACTGTCCACGGGGTCATTACGGTCACCACGCAGGTGTCCAGACGCATAGTGGCTGACGACATCGCCGTGACGTAGGCGGTGCCGGGTTGTTGCGCCACGAGTGTGTCGACGCAAAGATGTGCTATTTCGGGCTGGTCGATGAGCCACATCACGCCCTTGTCCTTCACCTCTGGCGGCGAGAAGGTGACGGTCAGACGCAGCGAGTCGCCCGGCATGATGAAGACGGTGTCGCGGTCCATCTTCATCGTCGCTGACGTTGTCTCGCCCGCCTCGTCCACGTCGAAGAGTTCGCCGCAGGAAGTGAGCAGCGGCATGGCTGCCAACAGGCAACATGTAAGGAGTTGCCACATACGCGTCCTGACACCCCGTGGCGACAGAAGCTTGGTTATGAATAGTCTTATCTTTTTCATTTCGGATGGATGTTGCCTGTGATTTTTTCTGAGATGTTTACTTATTTCGCCTTAGAGGGGGCTTTCGCCGGAGCCGTTATCGTCACCTTGTTGGAAGGCTGGCTGCGTTTTCCGTCCGTGAAGCGCACCACGACGTAATAGCTGGCTGACTCGCCCGGTGAAAGGAGCTGGTCGGTATGGAGCGGCATGTCCGGCTCTGTGGAGCAGAGGAAGGTGTAGTCTGCCTCGTCCTTGCCCTTGCGATAGACGCAGTAATAGTAAGGTGTATGCTTGCCGTCCACTGCCTTGTGCTCCCATGAGAGACGTGCTTCGTCCTTTACGGGATCGTAGGTTCCGACTGCCTTGATGCCGAGTTCTGCCTCCGTAAAGTCGGCGAAGCGTGCCGAGAAGATGAGGCTTGGCTCGGAAGCTATCTCCGAACGGTTGAACGACACTACCATATACTCATAATAATACGTGTTGTTGGTCTGCGGCTTGTCGGTGAGATGTATCACTCCGTCGGGGCTTGCCTTGAGCACGTCCTCCGCCGTGACGATGGCTATGAGGTCCCACGTGCTGCTGTTCTCCAGTCGGCGGTAGATGCGATGATAGTACATATCGGCGTCCAGACCCGTCACCCAGTCCATGTGTATGCCCGAATTGTCCACCCAAGCCGAGTCGAGGTGAGGCTGTGTAGGCGGTGTGATGTGCGGTCGCTCCACCTGCAGGATGGGCGAGAACTCTCCGGTGTTGTTGCTGTAGTCCACGGCACGCACCTTATAGTAGATGAATCGCTGGTTGACGGTCATCTGCACCGTGTCTACGAACATCGTGTCCTTCAGCTGTCCCTGGTTGCGCATAAGGAAGTGGTGGGTGGTGTCGTTGGCGTAAGCCAGCTCGTAGTAAGCCACGTCGTCGTCCGCGGGCTTGTCCCAGCGCAGGGTGATGGTGCCGTCGCTTGCCGAAACCTCTGCACGGAGATTGCCGGGAGCGTCAGGAGCCTTCATGTCGCTGATGCGGAGCTGCACTGGCATCGAGTAGCCCACGTTGCCAGCCTCGTCGTATGCCGCCATGACGAGCATGCCCGTGGAGAGTCCGGTGACGTCCACCTTCACCTCCCTTGCATCCGCCGGAAGCGTCTTTTCGCAGAGCGGCTTCCAGTCGTTGCCCGTGAATCGTTCGTTATAGTAGAGCGGGAGGAATCCTGCGAGGTCGGCTTCCACGGTGTCCTTCTCCCATGAGATGGTGGCGAATATCTGCTTTGTGGGGTCAGTCTCGTCGGGACGGTCGATGTTGACGAGTGTGATGGTCGGACCCTTAGGCGGCTTCATGTCGCCCACCTTTACGGTTACTGTCTCGCTCGGTGCTGTGGTGTCGCCGAAAGCGTCATGCGCCATCACGCGATACTCGTAGGTTCCGGGCTGCGGCACCTTGTCGACGTACATCACTTCCTCGTCCTTGTCGTCGAGGTCCTGCTTATACATCGGCATGTATGGCTTGCTGTTGACGCGGCGCCATTCCTGCGTGCCAGCCACGCGGCGCTCAATCTCGAACGAAGAGTTGTGTTTGTCGGTCCAATAGAGCGTCACGGCGAGCTGTCCGGTGATGCTGTCCGTCAGTCCCACGTTGTAAGGAGCGGGCACGTAGGGCTTGTTCTCCACGTTGCTGACCTCCTTGCCCTTTATGAACATATTGTCGTTCTCAAAGCGGCGGGCAGGCTGGATGATGTAGGTGTAGCGTGCTCCCTTGCGTACGTTGCGGTCGACGAAGCGCATCGCCATGTCCTCAGCCAAGTCCTGACGCCATTCCGAAGCGAGGATGGCAAAGGCAAGGCTCGTCACCTGGTCGTCATACATCTCGAGCATCGATCCGTACGATCCCGGTTCCTCACGTGTCTCGGTGGGCTTCTTCAGGTTGTCGCCGTAGATGAGTCCGTAGCCGATGGTGGCTACCGAATCGTTAGGCGCATACTTGGCACGAAACTCCTCCAGCGTCTTGGGCTTGAGCGCCAACGCCAGCGTGTCGCAATGGTTTTTCTCGTCCCAACGATAGATGTTATATCCGATGAGGTTGAGCCTCATCCATGCAGCATAGTCGGAGGGAGCCCATCTCAGCACGATGCGGTCGCCATAGGCACGTGCCGTGAGCATGATGTCGGAGCCTTCGTATGGCTTGCCCTTGAAAGCCGTGGTGTCCTGCGCCACCTCTCCCGGCAGCATTTTGCCGGCTGTCGGGATGGTGTCGTTCTGTGTTCCTCCATAGAAGGAATATCCGGTTCGTGAGCCGACACTCGCCACCGCTGTGATGGCGGCGAAAGCGCAGGTGGCGGCGAATGCGGCTGATAGTCCTTTCATTATCTTCATATCTGTACGTTTTATGGTCTGTTAATAGAATTTCTTTAGCGGCTCGTTGATGGTGATGTCACGCTGACTGCTGTTGTGCAATACCGTATACTCCTTCTTCTGTACGTCATAGTCGTCGATACGGTAAGTATGGACAATCATCTTCTTGAGGTTCTTCATCGCCTCCTTAGCCTTGAACGAAGCTTCGGGATAGCCCTTGTCGCCCGTGAAGGTGAAGAGCACCATTCGGCTCTGACTCTTGCTCTGGCGCGGTGTGGCTCGCTTTCCTGCTCCCTTCATGATGCTGTTGAGCGATACCTTACGTCCTGACTCGGAGTTTTCGATGATGCCACACCATAGCAGCGTCATCTGATAGTACGGTATCTTTATCATCTGCGTAGTCTCGTTCAGACCCTCTCGCGACACTATGATGTCGGTTCCGAGGTGCTGGAGGTTCCATTCTTCCACAGCGTTGGCACGCTTGGTATTGAACGTGGTTCCACCCTTATCGAGCACCACCTTGGCATTCTCCTTTATCTTCTTGTCCACGTCCTCAGCGAGGTAATAGACGTTGGCGATGTCTTTAAGAATGTCGCCTGCCGGGTTCTTGGGCTGATACGTCGGAATGGTGGCGTGGCATCTGATAGGATTCACGTAGTCGTAACGGTCATTGTCGATGAGCGGCAGCGGATATTTCGAACCGTAACCTCCCGACGGATAGATGGAGTTGCTATGAATCTTCTCCCAGTCGTTCACGATGTTGTAGTTTACGTCGCCTTCTGCGAGGAATCCGCTGTAGTTGCCGCCGAGGTCGCTGTAGGTGAGCGACGTGGTGGTGGTCACCATAGTCTGTATACGGTCTGACTCGATGTTCCATCCGCCTATCAATGCCCAGTTGGCAAGGTAGCTGATGTAGCAGAACGGATCGTAGTAGGCGAGGAGAGTATTGGTGTTAGGATACTTCTTCTGTCTTTCCGAATCAGAAGCCTTATATCCAATCTCCACGTCAGAGATTTTGCTGATGTCCGCGCCGTCGTTCTTGAGCGTGGCGACCTTCGTTCCGATGAACGGCAACTCATAGTCGAGCGGTCTGCCGTTATATCCGGTTGTCCAGTTGCCGTCTACGGTAGTGACGTTGAGGTCCATGATGTTGGCAGCCACCACCGGTTCTTCGGTTTCGCGGTTGTCGTAGCAGGTGAATACGAACTCCCACATCCATTCCTTGCCTTCAGGAGCCTGGTCACCCGCCTTGTCGCCTAACAATGTAGAGCCGGGCTTTATCGTCTGTACGTCTGTCACGCCCGACTGCAGAGCGTCGTCGTCAGTCTTCTTTATTCCTCCCGACAACTTGCCGTTGGGTATTCTCGTCAGGGACTGCTCCTCCTTCTTCACCTCCTCCGTAGACGGTGAAGATGACGTATTGTCCGCCTTTGGCACTACGCGAGTGCCTAATTTGGTGGATGGCGAAGTCTGCGTTGTGGGCTGTCGCCTTGTCGGTGTTGTCTCGGACGAAGAGGTGTTACCCGATGTAGAGGTCGTGCCCGACGATGCTTTCGTTATGGCAGACGACTTTGTCACCCTTGTCTTCCTTGTCTGCGGCGACATAGCGTCAGCATAAAGGTCGACGTTCTCGTTGGCATCCATGTACGGGCCATGGAATGCAGGTCCGAAGCGGAGGTCCTTGATAATCTTGTCATTTAAGACATCATCTTTAAAGTTCGTTCCTATATTATCCTTGATGGCTGGTACCAAATAGCGTCTTGAGCTGATTATCTTTATCACCTGATATCCGCCGATATACTTAGGTGCCATGCCATTAGGACTTGCTCCGTTGGTGTACTTAGAGTAGTACTTCTCACGGAAGTTTATGGTCTTCTCCGCTACAACTGTCTCTTTCGTCACCTTGGTCTTCTCATAGTCGAGCACGAGGTTGTAGGTGTTACCCGGCAATACCTTGGTGTTGAACGAGGCAGATGCTCTGTTCTCCCAGCCTGCATACACTTCCTGCTCCTCTATCACCTTGCCGTCCTTCTTCAGCTTCCACTTGAGTTTGCCGTCAGAATAGAGGCGGTTCAGTACGTTGTTCTCCTTGAGCACGATGAGCGGATTCTGCACATCAGTGGCATAAGCAATGACGGGTTCAGCCGACTTCAGCTCATTATACTTCGACGGATAAGCCACAGCCACCAACGACTGGAGGTCGCCTCCGTCCTGAATGTTCATGCCGTCGCTGTTGCCGGTACGGAAGTAGAACGCCTTGGTCTGCTCCCAGGGCACTTCCTCATACTTGCCCTTCTTGACATTGTATGTCTCGGGATCGTGCCAGTTGCCCGCACGAAGCTCCTTGGCAAGGCCCGTAATTTCGAGCTTATAGAAGCGGTTGGGGTTGAGGCTGCGCATTCCTCGTACCGTCACCTTAGTGGCATTGAACTCTATATTATAGTAACGTATCACGCTGTCGCGCATTGTAGAGTCGCTATACTCGTAGAGCTTAACCTGACTGGTGGACGGATTGAAGCGGAACGTACGAGTTGACGTGGTCTCGAGGATCTCTCTCTCAGCTTCCACCTGCTTCATCTGTCGGTGGAGATCGGTCTGGTCGAGCAGCGGATACTGCTCGTTAAGACGTGCCATCGGAGTGATGGTGAAGTCGGTGGGCAGATCGGGACTGATGGTCATCTTGTGGTTCCATCCGTTCTTTCTTGTCTCCTCGCCAATGGACGATTCGCCCCAAAGCTGGAAGTCGTCAAGCGCATTGCCGTAGAAGATGTCGCACTTCTTGCCGCAAGTGAACTGGAAGCGGCGGTTGAAGTTGATGAGGCCGCCCAAGAGACGGAGCTTCATGCGGAGGTCGCCGGTGAAGTAGCTCGGGTTAGGCAAGCCCATCTGGAGTACGCCGCCGATGCCTGCGTCCACGAGGTCGATGCTTCCCTTCCAGAAACCGAGGTTCAGACGCAGACCCATCTTTGCATAGAGGTATGCGTAGAGCTGTCCCTCGCCGTACCATCCCTTCCATCCTGCTGCGCCGGGAACGCCTACACAGTAGACCTCGTCGCCGATGTGTGTGATGCTGATGTCGAAGCCAGCCGTGGCGCCCATGTCGGCATAGAGGATGCCGAGGTCCACATTGATGTAGCCCCATACGCTTGCTCCGAGCATTACGCCACCCGTGGCGTTGGCGCGGAACTCTCTTAAGGCTTCCTCGCGGGCACGCTCAGCCTTGCTTACGTCTGCTGACTGAACGCCGTTGCTGCCGCGGCTACCGGTGAGGAACTGGCGTATGTTTTCGGGAATAGGAGGCAGAGCACCGTTGTCCGGCAGCTCGTTGCCCACACAGAAGTAGGCATCCGCTCCGATCTTCACTTCCACAATCTTCGCCTCAAGGTCAATGAGGATGAACTGACAGCGTTCGCTCTTCTGCGGCTTGCCGAGATAGAGGTGCCACTTCACCTTGTCGAAGTTCACGCCCTTGTCGCGCCATGTAAGTCCAAAGTCGAGAGATATCTTGGCTCCTGACGTAGCCTTGAAGTTATCTTTGTTTTCGTTCTTGTTTTCATCCTTGCTCTCGTGTTTCTCCTCCTTGCTGTGTTCCTGATGGAGATTGTCCAGTCCTGCCATTGATCCAAGCTTGTCGTAAGTGGTCTTTATGGTGTCGTTGAGAGCCTGCATCTGCTTCAGAATTTTGCTGTCCGCAAGCTGTTCCGTGTACTTCGTAATCTCACCCGCATACTTCTTGGCGAGTCCGTCCGCCTTGGCGTCAACCGTGACGTTCAGACGCAGGTACTTCGACTGGTCGTCGTTCTGATAAACGATGGACGCTCTTGAGTTCACCAAGCCAGCCATAGCGCTCACATTGCCGTCAAGCATGAATGTGGTGAGGCGCTTGTGCTCCTTGTCGTATACCACGGTGAGCGAGAATTTGCCGCCGATGACGTTGTCGCCACCCGACGCTGCAATGCCCAAACCAGCCGTTACGCCGATGACGCCCTTCTGAGCGATGGCCTTCGTTCCGTCCTTCGGGTCCTTTCGGCAGTTGAAGTAGAAGCCGCCGTGGATGTCGTTAAGCTCGATTGGCGGAATCTGCAGACCCACAGCCGAGCCGATAGCGATGTTGAAGTAGCCCCAAGTGAAGTTGTTGCCTTCCTCCTTGTGCTCGAAGTAGCCGCCGTTTGAGTCGAAGGTAAAGAGATTTCCGGGGAGCGCAAACTTAAGGTTGCCCTTATATCCCTTGTCCTTCACCTTGTCGTTAGGACGTATGACGTCCATTCTTCCCGAGATGGTGATGCCCGGAAGGTTGGACGAAACCTCGATGGAGTTAAACAGACAGTCCTTATATTCCAGCGAGATGTTGCTGATGTCGTCGAGGTTCTTCACCTCTGCCTGCAACTGAATGCCAGCCTTTGCCACTACGAGGTCTTCCAGCAAGCCAATCTTTCCCTCAAGGTCGAGAGTCATTGCGCCACCCGAATAGCCGAGGTCATAGCGTGTAATGCCGAAGCAGAACGGGCCTATCTTCTTCTCCAGAGAAGCCAACGACCATTCGCCCATGTTGAAATAGATGGGCTTGTCCTCAGAACCGAGGTTGCGTTCCTTCTCCTCGCAAAGCGTCTTCCACGCCGAACGTCTCAGTTCTTCAGCCTGAGCTGCGTGTGCCTTCTTCTGTGTTTCCTCCTTGTCGTAGATTGATTCCCACGTAGAACAGTTGGCAATGCGCATCTTTGTGAAGTGGATGCCGGGGATGCTAAGCTTCAGCGGCAGTCCGTCGAGAGCCTTCTTCACGAAGCTCGAGCGGTTCTTGGCAGCCTCCACCTTGTTGTTCACCTCGTCCAGTTTGCCCTGAATCTCGTCCGCATAGCCGATGGTAATGCTTCCGCCCATCGAGAATTCCAGTCGGGTCTTCGTCGATCCGTCAGCCTGGTCCTCTGCTTCGAGGAAGAAGTAAGTCTGCTTCTGCTCAAGGTTTGCCTCTGCAAGGATGAAGTCAAAGTTGATGTCCTCCACCTGCTGCACCTTAAATATATAGGCGTAGCCGTTGTCGTTGTCCTTCTTGAATCGCTTCTGGTTATATATATTACATGTATAGGCGATGTCCGAATTGACGAGCGGCAGCTTCATGTTGCCGTCGAAGTAAGCCTTCTCGAAGTTGCTCTGAAGGAACTCCACGCCCACGTTGTCGAGCGTAAACGCCCAACCTCCGAGCTTTCCGGTCTTTGCGCTGATGATGTCCTCCGCACCGAACTTGAGCGAAACGCCCGACTTGTCGAAGAACATGTCCTTGGCAGCGAGAGTAAGACGACGGTCACCGTCGCCGTCTTCCTTGCCCACCTCCATAGCCTTCGGGAACTTTACACCCACCTTACTGATGTAAAGGCCCATCCATTCCTTGTCGTTGGTGCGGATGTCAGCCTTGCTCTTGTCATATCCGGCGGGGAACGATCCCATGTTGTTGTCGTTCACCGTTGTGGAGTGGTCGTAGACAATGGCGCCCGGACAGAACGTCCAGCCCGGAAGAGCCTCTGCTTCGAAGTCGTCCATGGCAGCGCTTGCCGTCCAGTTGTTCCAGTCCTTGATGTCAGTCTGAATGTTCAGCACGGGTCGCTCGTCCGTAGCGGTGCCGTTAGCCACCTTCTTCAGCTTGGGAATGGCGATGTCGATGTCGATGTGCAAGGCTGCCAAAGAGTCAGCCTGCCAGTTGATGTAGCATCCGTCCGCAGGTGCCTGACCTTCGTCAGCAACGGTGATGTCGGTCGGAGCCTTAAACTTAATCTGGAAACCGGACGACGGTTCCTTCACGTCTATGGTGGAAAGCAGGCACATCGATCCGCTCTCCGGCAACAGACGGTCGGGGCTGATACATGTGTGCGGTGCACCGAGGATGAGGATATTGTTGTCCGTATAGCGGCTTTCGGGCAGCGTGAACGTACCGATAAGGTCCATTGAAGCCCACGAAGGAGCGAATGTCACGTTGACAATCTGGATGTCCACCGGAGTCTTGTTTACCGACTTCGGCAGCTTCATCGGCATCATGATGTTGTCAAGTCTGCCTTCCGTGAGGAAATCCTTGGCTCGATGGTAATAGTCATAATACTTGCCGAGGCTGAGCTGCTTGGCGATGTCGCGACCTCTGTTTGACGCTTCCTTCTGCAACATCTTAGCATAAGGTATGCCAGTGTCGCCGATGAGGTTGTCAATGCCCCAGTCGGAGAAGAGCTTGTCCACCTGCTCGCCGTTGTTCGACGCCCATGTGTCGCCCTTCATGCCCTTGGCCTTGCCGGCATAAACGATGTCGTCGGTATTGATGAAGAGCGAATCGAACTCCACCTTCACCATCAGCGACAATCCGAGCGGCGACCATTCCACACGACCGTTGCCACGGAATCCGCCGTCCTTGCCGTTCTCCTTCATCTCGTCGATGGTGAGCTGATACTGTCCGATGCCCACCACCTTGCCTATGAAGTCCTTGGCAGACTTCTTCGTAGGCTTGAGGTTCTCGATGTTCACCATTGACGAACACTGGAAGAACTTCTGGCTGATGCGCTGTGCGAGGGCGAAGTCGATGACGTTTACGGAGTCGTTGACGAACGCCACGGACTGTACGTTCTCGCTCTTGGGGAGCACGCGCAGCACCATATAGTCGCCAGCCACCACCTTGTCGCTGATCTGCTCCCACTTGATGGAGTCAGAAAGGTCGTACGTGGAGTGTGTGTAGACCGGCTCTGAGGCGAAGATGTCGGCGCGGTCCATCTCTGGCTCGCCGCGGAAAAGCTGCACCTCATAATTGATCTTCACCGTGTCCTGGCGTTCGCCTACGCCACCCACGAACCATGCCTTCTTCCATTCCACGCCGATGTCGTCGCCCGTGAATGACTTGCGGGCTCCTGCATTGCCGGGGAAGCTCGGTCGGATGATCTGCGGATTGCGGAAGTTATATACCGAATCGGTCACTTCTTCCTTGCCGCTACCGAATCCGAAGTCGAACTCGTCGTCGTCTTCCTCCTCATCCTTCTTGTCCTCCTTGTCCTTGTTGTCGGGCGTTGGGGGCGTCACCACGGTGGTGGCGTCAGGCTCGAAGCGGAAGAGGCGGAGGTCGGATTTGCCGTCGTTCTCCACCATGGAGTAGTTGAGGTAAGTGCTGCCCAGACCTGACTGTTCCGCTGTGACGCGTGCCACGTAGGTCATGTCGTCTATCATGGAGCGGATGCGCTCCTGCGGCAGAATCAGCATCGGCGACATCAGTCCCGACTTCTCGTACACGGCAGGATTATACTCTATGGCTTCGTCGGGCGTCTGACCGCCGACAAGCTGCACCACCTTAAACTTATACGTAAAGCGTGCCGCGCCGGGATTGCACGTCACGATGGGTTCTTTCCACGTAAAGAGGGCGTTCTGCTTGTCCATGGTGCATACGGAAGCGTCGGAAGAACCGCCGATGCCGGGCATAGGCATCAGAAACTCCGGCGCCTGAGCCTTATAGCATATCGTGAAGATGCACTGTCCGCTGCTGGGGCTGCTCACCATGACGGGAGCGTCACGTCCCGGCTCCCAGCGGTAAGCCACAAGGCGCATGCGATACTGGCCCTCGGGCAGGAGTCCGAAGGCGCCGCCCTCATAGTCGCTGAACAGACCCGGGGTGGTGGCGATGCGGTCGTTGGGCACATGATTGAAGAGATTCTTCATCTCCACCATGCTCAGAATGTGCGTTCCGCCGGAAGGCACCGTGATGGGCTTGTCGGGCTGATACTGTGCAGGAATCTTGACGTAAAGTCCCGAGTTGGGATTTATCTGCTCAAGGTCCATGACGAGATAGACGTTCTGCGTCTCGCCAGAAGAGTTGATCAGACTTACGTTGAAGTAGTTGCCGGGATTGGCTACGTACAGCATTGCCTGCGGAGGCAGCGTGGGCTGTACCGGATTGACCGTCACCATTACGTCCTGAGCGGCTGCCTGCAGCATGGCACCCAGGATGATGAGTAGTGATAGGATGTGGAATCTCAGTCTGTTCATATCTTGATCTTTATTTTATCGTGGGAATAAAAGTTACACTATAGCGACTTGTTCTGTTCCTTCTCCGCCTTACGCTTTATCTCGAGGAGCGTGAAGGTGTAGGTGTAGTTGAAGCTGATGTTGATGTCCGTGGCGTCCAGCTTCGACCGTGTCTTGGTGATATTGACGTCGCCGTATTTGTTGAATCCGGCTGTCATCGAGAAGAGATGCTTCTGCTTGATGCTGTAGCTGGCAGCCATGTCGCATCCCATGGATAGGCTCTTCGACTGTCGCTTCACCTCATTGTAGCACATGGAGAACGTGGCTGAGAGGTTGAGGGCGTCGTCCTTCAGGAAGGCGCGGTTGGCTGTCACCGAGGCGAGGTCGCTGGTGTAGCGCGTGTTGAATCCCTTTGACGACTGGTGGTTTATGGAGGTCTGGAAGCTGGTCTTCCATGCCTTCACCTCCAGTCCGTAGCTGGCTCCGATGGCGAGGGACGTTACGTCGCTCACGCCGGTGGCGAAGCGGTTGAGGTCCTTGTTCTGCACGAGGCTGGCAGAGAGTGAGAAGGCATGACCGAACTGGTCGTTGTCCACGGCGTAGGACGGCGTGAACGTGAAGGTGTTCATGGCGCGACGTACGCGAGTGGTGTCGTTTACGTGTGCCGTGCCGTCAGCCTGTGTCTGCAGGTAGCCGTTATAGCCGAACGAAAGGTTGAGGCGGTTGGCTATGCGTGTGGCTATGAAAGCCGAATAGACGAAGCCCCGCGTGGTATAGAGCTGCTTGTTGGAGAGATTGTCCTCCTGAACGGAGAACGTGGCTGCCACCGCCACGCGGCGGAAGGGCGTGGTGCCGAGGCTGGCTCCGACGCTGTGATAGTTGTTAGCCATATAGTAGGTGCCGAGCGACGTATAGTCGGGCTGTATGATGCGATAGAAGAGCGAGGCGTTCACGCCGCCGGCGTTGATGTTGAGGTTGGCGTCACCCGCGAAGCGTGCCATGGAGGTGTAGCGTGTGTCGAACACCTTGTCCCATCTTGTCACCTTGCTGTCCGTCACCTTCTCCGCGCGTGTGTCGGTGGTGAAGGCTGATGTGGCTACGTTGGCTGTCAGCGACATCCAGTTCTTGATGCTCACGCCTCCTTTCAGTCCCACCACGATGTTCTCCTGCGGCGATATGCGCTCCTGCCAGTACTCGTCAATGGAGCTGCGGCGGTCGTATGCGCGGAGCAGATAAAGGTCGAGGTAGTTGCTGCCCGTGCCGTAGCCTATGTTGAATCCCCATCCTATGCGGCGATACTGCGGATTGCGCGGCGAGGGCGACGTAGGGTCGTCGTTGACGGCGCTGCGCAGCGTGCCGTAGAAAGCTCCCACACGGAACTTCTGCGTGCGATATTCCAGACCCACGCCGTTGTAAGACATACTCATGACGTAGGGCGAGAATCCTGCCGACGACCTTCCGATATGTCCGTGCCATTGCTTGTACGACGGCGAGAGATTGAAAGAGATATGGGGATAGTTGAAGTCCAGATTGTTGTTGGAGTAATAAAGCGAGAAAGGCATGTTGAATCCATACATGCTGATGTTGAGGTTGAGGAACAGCGTATTGCTCAGCGGCGAGGCGTATGCGCTGCCTGCCGTTGAGTGAAAGTAGGTGTTCTGTGTACCTACGGAACCCGTGATGATAAGGGGATCGCTCTTGGCAATCTCCGTGATGTTCTGTGCTGTTGTGCCGCTGGTATGCAGAAAGAGTGCTGCCACAGCCGTCAGTATGGTTATGTGTAAGTGGCTTTTCATCGCTTTGGTTCTTTTAGTGGTTATTTAAAGTTTCGCATGTCTCGAGACATGCGAAACTTTTAGTTATATTAGTATAGTCAACTTACTTGACAAGCTTCTTCGTAACGGTCTTGCCGTCCTTGGTCTTCACCTTCACTACGTAAACGCCTGAAGGAAGGCCAGCAACGGTGGTCTCGCCGGTTGAGACAACAGCACCGGATGCGTTGCATACGATGACGTCAGCCACGTCCATGCCCTGGACTGTGATCTGTCCGTCCACAACGGCGATGCCCGAAGATGCGATGTCGGCTGCTGTGATGCCGGTGACGATGCCACCTACAGTCAGACGCTGCGGAGCGCGGAGCGAACCTGCCATCTTTGCGAACGGCATCTGCTCGTTGATGGTGCGCATCTCGCCGCTGACGGCGTCATGGAGCTTGAACGAAATGGTCTCGCCCTTGTCAGCATGGACGGTGATGAAGCACTTGCCGTCTATCATCTCGCCCTCACCGCGGCACTCGTCGCCTACGAAGGCGCCCACCGTGAAGCGTTCTGCCGAATACTCGTTGCCGAGGTCAGCCACGATGGTCATGTTGTCAGCGAACGGAGCGCTGTTGTATGTCCATACGCTCTGCTTGTGCTGGGGAGCGTTCATCACCGGAGTGCCCTGAGGCATACTGCCCTCATGCAGGTATTCCATGTCGACGTTCTCTGATCCTGCATTGAAATACATATATCCGAGTCCGGCACGCAGAGTGGTAAGGGTGCCTGTCCACTTTTCGCCATTATATTCAGCGAAACCGTCGTCCTTCGATACGATGCGGTCGCCCACGTTGAAGACATTTCTATTTTCTTCTTTTACAAACACCGAGTTGATATCGTGGTCGTACTGATAGGGATTGCCGAGCCAGTTCCACATCGGCACAATCTGACGATGAGTCCGCATGTCTTCGTAGCCGCCGGTGTACATGATTCTCAAGTCAAGCAGACCAGGCTCCTCTTCCTTCACCTTAATCTTATAGCATTCGCCAGTCTCCAAACTGTAGATGTCGCCGAAGTAGCCGTATTCGGGGTCGTTATGGAGAAGGGCGTCTTCTGAGCGGATTTCCTCCACCACGTTACCTAATTCGTATTCAGGAGAGTTCCAGCGCACGCCGCCGCCATAGAACGAAGTCCACTTCCATCCTGCCTTCTGCATGTAGCGCTGACCGATAGAGACGTAAGATGTTGCCACCTCCTCGCCGTCGAGCTTCACGCTGATAGTGGCTCTGCCCACGCTATGAGGTTTGATGGTATAGTTAAGCATGGTCTCATCCGTAGGAACAATCTCTACTATGCTCTTCCATTCCTCAGAAACATAGGTATTAGGAGTTATAGTAACCTCCACTCTTGACGGGTCGACCTCTGCGCCTACGGGGTCGGGAGTAAGCACGAAGTCGCGTGTCTCGGTGCTTACCATCTCCACGTATTCGTCCACCTTGAATCCCTTAAGAGACTCCAAGATTGTTACGTGGAAGTGGTTTGAAATATAATACTCATCATTTTGGAGTCCTTCCTCAGTTGCGATGGTGCGCTCAGATGAATAGCTGATATCAATCCATCCCTCACCCACTTTAACGACAGATGCAGAAAGGCTGTCTTTCTTGAAATCATAAGACAGCTTTACGGCATCCGTAAGAGAAGAAATATCCAAATTGCTTTGTGCTATATCGTACGACTCATATTCTTCATACTTAGGCCATGACGGGGTCATGATGATGTTGTTACGGATATCCTCAGAGATGTCCCACTTGTCAGTATCCTTTATTGGCATCAAGAATGTCATCTCCTCCTGCTTGAACGTGATGTTCGTAGGACCATCCTTTACGATTACTTCGTATGTGCAAGTGGCTTGCGGATTCTGATTAGATATAATTGCAATGCGAGCTCTACCTGGCTTACGGGCGAAAATTCCCTCAGAACCTTTGTCCTCAAGTATTTCATTATACTTAAATTCCTGATCCTGGTTGTAACTTGGCAAAACTTCGTAATGCACGCTGCGGTCTGTAGCGTCCTCCGGCATTACCTTATATCCAGACGGAAGGATGCTGAGAAGGTTGTCGCCTATATACATTTTAATCTCCTTAACCCTACCAACCGGATTAATATACTCTACCGGCTTAATGACTGTGACCTTAAGGTCCACGCTGGCATTCTCGCCGCTAAGCGTCATAGTGTAAGTGCCGGTCTTTACTGGCTCAAACTTGCCAAGGTCGCTTTCACTTGTCATCGGACGGATGGCAGTCTCGTCGCTGCTCTTCCATGTCAGTTCCTCGTTGCAGTCGGCAGGTGCTGTGGTGTAGCCGCTGCGAAGCACAGTGTTGAGGGCAGCAGTGTCGCCCAAGTTAACCGTGATGCCATTCTTATACTCGTCGCGAAGCTCAATAGAGGTGGCAGGCTGGATGACACGTATACTAACCTTTGTGTACTGTCCGGTAGGCTTCATGCCCCAAAGATTCGGACTTACGCTAACACTACCGTATTTGCCAGTCGACTTAAGGGCTTTAAACGTATTGCCTTTGATGGAGGCATATTCATTCTCTTTCTCACCTTGCCCCATGGTCCAGTTCATTTCCGGTATGTTGGCATTTGCAGGTTCAAACGTGATATGATCCAACAAATTGAACTCTGCACCTACTTTAACACTCACTTCAGGCTGGACGATACTATAATACCCAGGACGTATGAACGTCAGCTGATAGAGTGCTGACAACTTACCGGTGGTACCATTATTAGTATAGGTTACTGCATTGGCGGCAGGCTTCAGGTCGTTGAAAACAAAAGAATGATTACCACCTACGCTTAAACGGTACGAGATAGCCTTGCCATTGTCAGTATTCGTGCCCTTTACACGCAGAGCGAAATAATAAATGGATTGGGTGTCCGATACAGAATATCGGCTTACCTTCGCAAGTCCGTGGCATTCACCTTCGATGAATGCTCCAAGGTAAGTGTTGTCATTAAAACTTTGTACTGCATTGCCTTGGTCATCTACCAAGCCTACATAAATGACGTGCTCGTCAGGATAGGCATTGGGATTATAGCCCCAATCAGGTTGTTGTGCCGCCATTCCTACGGCATATAGCAGTAGGGATAGCATTAGTAATAATTGTTTCCTCATATTAAAAATGATTTGAAAGGTGAATAATATGTTATCTATTTAGTTTTGTGTTTAATAATGTGATGTTTGGGTTTCTTGGTTATTTCCTGTTCAGTCCCCAGCTTTTCCACATGCTCCCTGATTTTGCCCTCGACGTCATCGTATGAATGTCGCCAAGGTTCGTTCTCAATAGTATAGTCTTGCGGTCTCATATTGTACGTTATTTGTGGTTAGTAATATTTGCATGAGACAACATGCCTTACGCTATGTCTGTCAGCACTGCAAAATAAGCTGAAATTCGCTCAAGTCCGTTGTATAAACTTAACAAAAAATGGCCAATTCTTAACAAAATAAGGGTCATCGCACGATTTGACAAGCCAATAGGCAATTTATGTACATGATTTGACAAGTGATTTAACGAAATTTTTGGGATGGACGGGTAGACGAAAATCCTAAAAATCACACGCAAATCCTGTCCGTTATTCGATGGTGAGACGTCGCATCGTGAGACAAGAAGACAGTATCTTTAGGACACGAAGACATGTTTTTTCGACATGAAGACACGAAGACATGTTTTTTTGACAAGAAGACACGAAGACATGATATTTAGGTTTTGACGTTAAGCTATGGGACAAACTTAGGAGGCTATGGCGTCTCGCCGTAGCCCCGCAGCCTCCCATAGCAAACGCTCAATCAGCTTATTATTGATTAACTGTTCGTGGGTGCGTGGCTACGGCGAGACGCCATAGCCTCCTATGTTTGTACTCTCGCTCATGTATAATCTCACCGCTAAACTGCAATTCCTCTACCAATTTAAAATTGAACAATTCACAATGCGCCTTGGCGCACAATTCCTAATTCAAAACTCAAAATTCCTAATTCGGACGGCGTCCGCTGTCCGTCATGCAAATATCGTACAAAGAGTAAAAAGATGTTACAAAATAAAAATTGATTCTAGAGTTCTGATTTGCTGTTTTTACGGTGTTTTGTTGTGCAAACTGCACCCATGCCATACAATAGAGCCACTTTTACACTCCGAAAGTGCCGCTATTAGAGTGTAAAAGTGGCGCTATTGCATGATAAAAGTGGCACTATTAGGGTGTAAAAGTGGCGCTATTTGACTTTAACTGATTTTACTTTACACTTTTCTTGTTGTTTTACTAATTTACTTCA
>ENA-ORRX01000272-ORRX01000272.1-human-gut-metagenome-genome-assembly--contig:-NODE-272-length-19977-cov-2.76016_pt1 | contig 19977 bp, 19 predicted proteins | sample MGYA00242186_ERZ509153 | MGnify/ENA primary metagenome ERZ509153 (study PRJEB26280, sample SAMEA2338643) | human gut metagenome | biome: human gut; feature: human-associated habitat; material: faeces... | reverse complement strand
GGGAGCCGGTGCGATGATCGCCAACGGCGTCGTCGGCATCATCGGCAGCAACGCCTCCCCGCTCATCATCGTCATGGCGCTGTTCCTTCTGTCCTGCGGCCTCACGCAGTTCATGTCGAACACGGCCGCCGCAGCGCTGCTCGCCCCGATCGGCATCTCGATTGCCCAGTCGATCGGCGTCTCGCCGTTCCCCGTGCTCATGGCCATCGGCATCGCCGCATCCTGTGCCTTCACGACGCCGGTCGCCACGCCGCCGAACACACTTATCCTCGGCCCTGGCAAGTTCCACTTCATGGACTATGTCAAGGTCGGCCTGCCGCTCGTCCTCGTCTCGATGATTGTCTGCACGGTCATCATCCCGCTCGTCTGGCCGTTCTGATGCCGGATGTGCACTACCAGCCGAAACAATTCCACAAAAAGTGAGGTACTTATATGGACAGAGAAGAATTACTGAGCACGCTCAAGAAGCTCGATGAAGAAGTATTTGCCGAATTCCAGGACGAAATCGAGGAGCAGCGCTTCACGATGTCCCTGATCCCGACCGTCAATGCCGAATCACCGTTTGCCGCCTACCTCGAAGGCAGCATCCTCGCCAACGTCAGCACGGATTACCACGGCATCAGCCGCACTGGGCGCTTTGAGCGCATGGCGGTCGAGCGCGCGCTCAAGTGCTTCCATGCGGAACACGCCATCGTACGCCTCGACAGCATCAGCGCCGCCTCGCGCGTCGTCTTCAAGGCGCTCTTGAAATCCGGCAATCCCGTCCTCTCCTTCAATGGCCGCAAACAGGAGCTCTGCCACGGCCTCTCCTACCGCTTCTCCATCTTCGGAGCAGACTGGGAGAACCGCGACATCGACTGGAAGGAACTCGACGAGCAGATTGCACGCCACCAGCCCAAGATCGTGATTTTCTCGCCGACGAGTTTCCCGTTCGCCATCGACACGAAGCGCCTCGCGAAAGTCACGCACGAGGCCGGCGCGCTGCTCTGGGTCGACATCGGCCAGAACGTCGGCCTCGTTGCCGCAGGCCTCATGCCGTCGCCCGTCGCTGACGCCGACATCGTGACCTTCCCGACGAATGACTCGCTGCAGGGCCCTGAAGGCGCCATCATCCTCTGCAAGAAAGATCTGGCCGAGACGATTGAGCGCTCCGTCATCGACAACGGTCATTCCGCCCTGCACAAGAACCGCCTCGCAGCCCTCGCCGTCTCGTTGCGCGAGGCTTCCGAGCCGTCCTTCCGCCTCTACGGGCAGCAGGTCATCGCCAATGCGCGTGCCCTGAGCAAAGCCCTGCAAGAGAACGGCATCCCCATCTGGGGCGACGGCACAGACTGCCACCTCGTCGTCGCGGCATTGCCCCCAGATGCCGACCCGCAGAAGACCGAGCAGAAGCTGCACCGCGCGGGCTTCATGATCAAGACGGCACGCCTGCCGGATGCAGAGCGCAGGCCCGCACACCCCGTGCTGCGCCTCTCCAGCCTCAATCCGACGACGCGTTCCCTGAAGGAAAAGGACATGGAGAAGATTGGCCAGCTCCTCGCCGCCGCCCTCAATGTGGATGACCCAGCCGCACTCGAGGTCATCCGCAAGAAGGTCAGCTCCCTGCTCATGGACAAGCCGATTTACTCGGAGGAGTGGGTCGAGAGCATCGCCAACCCCGACATTTTCTTCAACGGAGCCGACGAGATCAGCGTCCGCCACATCGCCTCGAATGAGAAGAAGCACCTCTTCGGGCGCCTGTTCCACTGACAAGGGCGCTATACACTGCAAGAAAAGAGCGGCCATGGGAAAATTCAAATTTCCCATGGCCGCTTCCTTATGCCTGTTATCCTTCTTTATCGCTTGTATCGCTTTCGTCATCCTCTGCCAGCGGGATGGTCAGGATGAATTTCGTGCCCTTGTCAAGCTCGCTCTCGACGGCAATCTCAATCTCGTGCTGCTCGGCAATCCAGCTCGCGATGGAGAGGCCGAGGCCTGTTCCGCCGATGCTGCCGGCCTTCTTCGTGCGCGCGCTGTCCGCGCGGTAGAAGCGCTCGAAGATCTTGCCCTTGTCCTCCTGCGCGATGCCGATGCCATCATCGGCAAACGTCAGCTCCATGCAGCCCTTCTCTGGCAGGCGGCGAGACGAAACCGCGATATGGCCGCCTGCCGGCGTGTACTTGACCGCGTTCTCGAGAAAGATGCGCATCATCTGGCGCATCGTGGCCGGGTCCGCGTAGATGATGCCCGGCTCATTGACCGCCAGCCGCACAGTGTGCTCCTTGGCAACGAGCTTCATCTTGCGGACGGCGTCGTCGACGAGCTCATCGAGGTGGACGAAATCCTTGTGCAGGACCTGGCGCTTCTGATCGGCGCGCGCGAGAAACAGCAGCTTCTCGATGAGGTCCTGCATATCCTCAGCCTCCGAGCGGATCGAGGTGATGCCCGCCTCGAGGATCTTCGCATCGGAGCGGCCCCAGCGCGCGAGCAGGTCGGAGTAGCCGAGAATGACCGTCACCGGTGTCCGGAGCTCATGCGAGGCATCCGAAACGAAGCGCTGTTGCTGATTGAAGCCGCGCTCCAAGCGGTCGAGCATGTGGTTGAACGTCAGGGCGAGCTCTGACAGCTCGTCCTGCGCCGGCGGCACCTCGATGCGCTTGTCCATGCGCTCCACCTCGATCTTGCGCGCCGTCTGCGTGAGGTTCCGGATGGGCTGGAGTATCCTGTTGCTCAGGAAATATCCCGCGAGAAGCGCGACGAGCGTGCCCGCGATCGTGATGAGGAACAGCAGGCGCTGGAGTTCCATGAGGAAGTTCTTCTCCGCCGTAATCGTGCGGAAGAAGTGGAACTGGTAGAGCTGTCCGTGGTCTGCCACATCCATCGTCGTATAGTACATCATGAAGCGGTTGAACTCGACGACTTCCATGTCCTTGGCCGCCCAGAACGGCGGGTTCTTCACACGATGATCCTCCACCACATCAAGAGAGGGGTAATGTGAGTCGTTCTCGTAGATGACACTGCCCGTCAGGTCCGTCACGCGCATCACGACGCCAGGCGGGACGAGATCGCCGCGTTTCAGGAATGCCTGCAGGCTGCGCGACGAGGCCAGCCCCTTCTGCACGTTCTGCATCGCGATGTGGATTTCCGTCTCCGCTTCATGGTAGAACGAGAAGTAGATGCCGAGGCCCATGATGGCGCTCGTGAGGAGCAGCACGACGAGCAGGATGGCCGCATAGAGGCAGGTGATCTTCGTCGAGATCTTCATGCGCCAGAGCGGGCTCCTGCAGTAGAGGCGCTGCCAGAAGCCCTTACTCCTTGACCGCATAGCCTACGCCTCGGACCGTGTAGATGTACTTCTCATGGAAGTGGTCGTCGAGCTTGGCGCGCAGGTAGCGGATGTAGACATCGACGACATTCGTGTCGCCGCTGTAATCGTAGCCCCAGACCTTCTCGAGGATCTGGTCGCGCGTGAGGACCGTGCGCTTATTGCGCATCATGTACTCGAGCAGCGAGTACTCCTTCTTCGTCAGGTGGACCGTCTCGCCGTCGACCTCGACCTCATAGCGCTTCGGGTACATGACGAGATTCTTGACCTGCAGGCGCTCCTCGAGCGGCACGCCATTGTCCGGCACGTGCTTGCGCAGCGCATTGCGGATGCGGGCCATGAGCTCCTCGATGGCAAACGGCTTCGTCATGTAGTCGTCAGCACCGATGTCGAGGCCGGCCACCTTGTCCTCGACCTCGTCCTTGGCCGTCAGCATGATGATCGGCAGAGACGAGACCTCGCGCACGCGCTTGCAGATGGTCAGGCCATCCATGCCCGGCAGCATGACATCGAGCAGCACAAGGTCGAAGTTGCCCTGCATGATGCGCTCATAGGCGCGCGTGCCGTTCTCCTCGATCTCCGTCTCAAAGCCCTCGTGCTCGAGCTCGATCTGCAGGAAGCGCGCGATGCGGTGCTCGTCCTCGACAATGAAGATGCGTACTGGTTTGCTCGGCTGATTTGCCTTATCCATGTGATCCCCTCCATATCCAGATGATATCCAATGACAAACGGAAGATAAGAAAAAAAGAGATATATTTTTTAATATATCTCTACTATATAGCAGCTCCCTGGAAAAAGAAAGGGATTCCTGCCGAATTAATTCGATTCTAATTGCTTTCACACCGTCTCTTCATCGCCGTGCTGCGCCCTCTCGCCGAGGAACATCTCGCGGAAGAGCTTGATGAAGTGCTCGCTCGACGAAGAGAGCGTGCGGTTCTTGAGCCAGGCGATGACCGTGTGCGTGCTCATCTCCGGCGAAACGAGCTTCTTGTAATGGAGATTGCCGTCCGTCAGCAAGGTGCGCGATGAGACGGGCAGGATGGCCGCGCCCATGCCGCGCTTGACGAGCAGGAGGTCCTGCACGATGCTATCCGAGACGCAGAGGATGTGCGGGTCGAAGCCGAGCTTGCGGCAGTTCGCAATGAAGAGGCTCTGCCAGCGCAGCGGGATGATGATCGGCGTGTCGCGCAGCTCCTCCATGCGGACTTCGCTGTCGGACGCACCGATGACCTGGTCCTTATTCATGACGACGACGAGCGGCTCATTCGGCAGCACGATCGACTCGTAGACCTTGGAGTCCACCTGCGTGCGCGTGATGGCGATCTCGATGACGCGGTTGTCGAGCAGCTCCAGGATGCGCGCGCCCTCGGCCTCCCAGATCTGATACGTGACCTGCGGGTAGCGGCGGTGGAACTCGGAGATGAGCTCCGGCAGCAGCAGTGCGCCCGACGTCGTGATTGTCCCGAGCTGGATCGAGCCGGCGATGCCGGAGCCGATCTCCGTGATCTCACGCACCGTCCCGTCGACCATGCCGAGGATGTGCTCGACGCGCGAGTAGAGCACGCGCCCCGCATCCGTCAGGCGGATGCGCCGGCTACCGCGCTCGAAGAGCTGCACTCCAGCCGCTTCATCTGGCGCGAGAGCGCCGGCTGCGCAATGTCGAGGCGCTGTGCCGCATGACTGATGTTGCCCTCTTCCACGATGGCATAGAATGCCCGCATATCCTTGATTTCCATAGTGATCTCTCTTTCCGGCCGGAGCCGTCTATAGCAAATATTCATACGTCCTATATCTCTTTCTTGCTATTATACTTTTTCTCACAAAAATAGGCAAATCTTTTTCCCAAAAATCATAGGTAGAAAGAGTTTATCTTCTCCCATATTTCTGTCAATTCACTCTTGTGCTTTTTCGTCCTCATGTTATAATATAATATCATTGGTATAGATAATCATCACGATATCGGTGCTAGATAAAAAGGAGTTTTTCATATGACCAGAATCAAAGACGCACTCGATGCAGTTGCCGCGGCGATCATCGCCCAGAAAGATTACCTGACGGATCTCGACCGCCAGATTGCTGACGGCGACCACGGCATCAACATGGCCCGCGGCTTCCAGGCCGCGCTCGATGCCGTCGAGGAGATGGACGACACGACGAAGCCGGGCCCCGTCCTCTACACGATTGGCAAGGCATTCATCCGCAACGTCGGCGGCGCCGCCGGCCCACTCTACGGCACGGGATTCGTCAGAGCTTCCGAGGTCTGCGACGAGGACACGAAACTCAGCGTCGCCTCCTTCGAAAAGCTCCTCGGCGCGGCTATTGCCGGCATCGAGAAACGCGGCCATGCAAAAAAGGGCGATAAGACCATGCTCGACGCGCTGATTCCCATCCACGAGTGCTTCCTGCCGGAACATGCTGAGGGCAAGACGCTCTTCGAGGTCCTCCAAGAGGCCTCGCATGCCGCCAAAGAGGGTGTGGACTTCACGAAGACCATTGCCGCGCGCCGCGGCCGCGCAAGCCTCGTCGGCGAGCGCAGCATCGGCCATGAGGACCCGGGCGCTGTGAGCTCCATGCTCATGTACCGCGCACTCTACAACTTCCTGCGGAAGTGAACCGATAAAAATCGCTGAACCAGTCAGGCAAGGGCTCCATCCCTTGCCTTTTCTTGTCTCATAAGCTGTTCTGTAGTATACTTTTTAAAGATATCCCGCAATGCACACATCGTATACATAAAAAAGAGGAGGAATTCCATTGACTAAGCAGACTGTCCGCACGCGTTTTGCGCCGAGCCCGACGGGCTACATGCATATCGGCAACCTGCGCACGGCCCTTTACGGCTATCTTTACGCAAAATCCCAGCAGGGCCAGTTCATCCTGCGCATCGAGGACACGGATCGCACGCGCTACGTCGCCGACGCCGTCGACTTCATCAACCGCACGCTCGAGATGGCGCACATCGTCCCGGACGAGAGCCCATCCCTCGGCGGCCCGTACGGCCCGTACGTCCAGAGCGAGCGCATGGATCTCTACAAGCAGTACGCCGAGGAGCTCGTCAAGACGGGCCACGCCTACTACTGCTTCTGTGACCCGGACGAAGATCACTCGGCCGGCCAGTTCGGCGGCTATGACCGCACCTGCCGCAACCTCTCGCCGGAGGTCATCGAAGAGCCCCTCAAGAACGGCGATCCCTATGTCATCCGCCAGAAGATGCCGCTCACGGGCGAGACGACGTTCTTCGATGTGCTCCACGGCAACATCACGATCAAGAACGAAGAGCTCGAGGACCAGGTACTCCTGAAGCGTGACGGCATGCCGACCTACAACTTCGCCAACGTCATCGATGACCATCTCATGCACATCACGCACATCATGCGCGGTGCAGAGTTCATCACCTCGACGCCGAAGTACATCCTGCTCTACGAGTCGTTCGGCTGGGATGTCCCGACCTTCATCCACCTCGCCCCTGTCATGGGCAAGAACGAGGACGGCTCCATCTCGAAGCTCTCGAAGCGCCACGGTGCCACGAGTTTCGATGACCTCGTCAAGGCCGGCTACCTGCCCGACGCCATCGTCAACTACGTCGCGCTGCTCGGCTGGAATCCGAAGACGACGAACCAGGAGATTTTCTCGATGGATGAGCTCATCGCGCACTTCAGCCTCGAAGGCCTCTCGAAATCCCCGGCTGTCTTTGACTACGACAAACTCGGCTGGATCAACGGCGAATACCTCAAGGCCATGAGCGATGAGGACTTCGCCAAGATGGCGCGCCCGTTCGCCGACGACCTGCCCGACTACCTCGAGAAGAACTGGGCGCATCTCGCCGCACTGCTCAAGACGCGCATCCAGCGCCTCGGCGACCTGCCGCAGGAGATTGCCTTCCTCTGCGAGCAGCCGGCCTTCGATGCGGAGCTCTACGTCAACAAGCGCAACAAGGTCACGCCGGAGAAGGCCGCTGAACTGCTGCCGGGCATGATGGCCCTCTTAGAGGACGTGCCGGAGTCCGAATGGAGCAACGATGCACTCTACGAGAAGCTCAACGCCTACATCGAAGAGAAGGAAATCAAGAAGGGCTTCGCCATGTGGGTCCTGCGCATCGCCGCAGCAGGCCAGAAAGTCACGCCGGGCAGCGCCACGGAAATCCTCTCTCTGCTCGGCAAAAAAATTTCTTTGGATCGCCTCAAAAAAAGTCTTGCCAAACTGCAGGAAGTGTAATATAATAAACCAAGTCAGTTACGTGGCACCTTCGTCAAGCGGTTAAGACACCGGCCTCTCACGCCGGGTTCATGGGTTCGAATCCCATAGGTGTCACCATTGTATATCACAGCCAGGATGCAGTTGCTCCTGGCTTTTTTGCTTCTCTCAAAGCGCGCTCAGACAAACATCAGAAATCAGAAAGGATGATTCTCTTGCTATTCGCCTCCATGCTCGCCCTCGGCGCATTGATCGGCTTTGTCGGGGCCGGCGGCGCCGGCGTCACGATTGCCCTGCTGACCGTCGGCTTCCACGTGCCCATCCACACAGCGCTCGCCGTGGCCCTCGCCTCGATGGTCTTCACGATGCTGTCCGGCACGATCAGCCACTTCCGCCAGCACGAGGTGCTCGTCAAGACGGGTGCCATCATGGGCGCAGGCGGCATCGCCGGTGCCTATCTCGGCGCCAACTTCTCCAACATCGTGCCGTCCGCCATCCTCAGCGCGATCACAGGCATCATGCTCGCCTCGAGCGCTTTGACACTCTACATCAAGATGTACCAGGCCGAATGGCTCGGCCGCCACATCAAGATCCGTCAGGAGCCTCTGACGGGGCGCAAGCTCTGGATCTACGGCATCGCCATCGGCCTCTTCATGGGCTTCCTCTCCGGTGCCTTCGGCATCGGCGCGGCGGCCTACATCCAGCTCGCCCTCATGGTCGTCTTCGGCGTGCCGCTATTGCAGACCATCGGCACCTGCATGATGGTCATCCTGCCCATCTCGGCAGCAGGCGGCCTGAGCTACCTCTTCAACGGTCGGCTCGACTTCCCGATCTTCATCCAGACGCTCGCCGGCCTCATGATCGGCGCCTGGTTCGGTGCGAAGATGACGCACCTCGCCCCGCTGCCCCTGCTTCGCGTCTTCATCGTCGGCATGCCGGCCGTCGGCGGCCTCGTCATGATCCTGTTCCACTGATCCACAAGGCAACAAAAAAAGCCATCCGCACGCTGTCGCGGATGGCTTTTCCTGTTCTCTGTCATTTCCTATCTTCATTGCACTTCAACATATTCCTGCTGCAGCAGCGCGTAGAGCGCGCCGAGCATGCCGGCATCGTTGCCGAGTACGGCGAAGGCGAGATGCGTCTTTACGCGCATGGCAGGCATGACGAGGTTCTCGAGGCGCCGCTCGAGCAGCGGCCCGAGAACCTCGCTCTGCGCCATGACACCGCCGCCGAGCACGATGACCTCTGGATTGAGCAGGCAGCAGACAGCCGCTAGGCCCTCGCCAAGGTTGTCAGCCAGTCCTTGGATGGCCGCCAATGCCTCCTCGTCGCCTTCGCGCGCCCAGTCGAAGACCGTCTCGCCCGTGAGCTCTGAGGGGCTCATGTTGTGTGAGAAGGCAGCCTCGCGAATCATGGCGCGCGTCGAGGCGACGTCCTCCAAGATGCGCTTCTCATTGTGCAAGCGCAGATAGCCGATCTCGCCGGCGCTGAAGCTCGCACCGTGCCAGATGCGGCCCTGCTGCACGAAGCAGCCGCCGAGGTTCGTGCCGACCGTGATCATGAAGGCAGAGGATGCGCCGCGGGCCGCACCGCGCCATACTTCGCCGAGCGCCGCAGCATTGACGTCGTTCTCGACGAGCACGGGCAGCTGCATCGTCTCGCGCACGATGCGGCCGAGCTTCGTGCCGCTGTAGCCGGGGAACGTCGTCTCACCGGCAAAGACGATCTCGCCGTCCTCGCCCGGCCGCACGATGCCCGCCGTATCGATGGCGATGCCCGCAAGCTCATGGCGCGCGGCCATGTCCTTGACGATGGCGAGGACCGCATCGGGGATGCTCACGGCCCCCGTTCTGGTCGGGCGGGAAGCTTTCTCGAGGAACTGGCCCTCCTCTGTTGCACAGCCGTACTTGATGGCCGTGCCGCCGATATCGATGACAGCATATGCACGCATAACATCCTCTCCTCTCTCTTCGTTCTTGGCACCATCGGTTCACGACTGGCGGTGTCGGCGGAAGCCCTTGTCCTTCGCGACGAAGCGTCCCATCGCGCGGATGCGCCCACTCATGCAGCTGCGGCAGGCAGCCGGCGTGTCGGCCACGCAGACCTTGCCGGGGTACAGGGCATAGTTGCGGCGCGGGTCGCCCTCGGTGACATTCGGCATGACGACATTGGCCCCCGACGCGAGGATGAGCTCGCGGCCGTGCGGCCCCATCGTCTCCATGGCCGTCGTCGCGGGGATGTTGGCCTCAGGCAGCAGCAGGCGCAGCAGGGCGACCATGCGTCGCGTCAGGTGAAAGTCGCCCGGCACAGCCTTGCCGAGCGGCGTGTCGGGATTCGGGATCAAGGGGCCGATGCCGACCATGTCCGCATCGAGCTGCTGGTAGAACAGGATGTCTGCCGCAATCGAAGCAAGGCTCTGCCCCGGCAGGCCCACGAGTGTCCCCGTGCCGACCTCATAGCCGAGCGCGCGCAGGTCGCGCAGGCAGCGCACGCGGTTCGCGTAGTCCATGCCCGGGTCCCAGCGCTCGTAGACCGCCTCGTCCGTCGTCTCGATGCGCAGCAGATAGCGGTCGGCACCGGCAGTGCGCCAGAGTGCGTACTCCTCATAGCTGCGCTCCCCCACCGACAGCGTCACCGCGAGGTCGAGCTCCTTGAGGCGACGGACGATGGCAGCGAGGCGCTCTGCCGTGAAATACAGGTCCTCGCCCGACTGCAGGACGACTGTCTGATAGCCGTAGCCCTTTGCCTTGTGCGCGAGCTCCACGATGGTATCGGCGGGGAGCCGATAGCGCTCGACCTTGCCGTTCTCGCGCCGCAGGCCGCAGTACATGCAGTTCTGGCGGCAGATGTTCGAGAATTCGATGAGTCCGCGCAGGTGCACGCCGTCGCCGACAAATGCATGGCGCACGCGGTCAGCAGCCGCAGCGAGGCATTCTTCCACCTCCGGTGCGCCCAGTAGTGCTGTGATCTCCTCGGGCGTCAGCACATGCGACGCTTCTGCCCGCTTCACGCACGCTTCCATTTCCTGCTGCTCCACACCGCTCCTCCTCTCAAATCTATCCCTTTATTTCCTTGCGCGGTGCTTCGCCGTGCCGGCCGTGCTGTCGGCATCTGCTGACTGCGGCGCAGCTGCAGGCTGGAACAGCGGGTCCTTCTTCGTCTTGAGGATCTTGGCATCGGCTGCACTGAGCTTGCCCTTCGTGCGCGCGATGAGCTCATCCTGATGCTTGGCCGCATACTGCAGGACAGCGTTGCAGAACTTCGAGTCGACATCCTTGCCCGAGAGCTTCTTCATGTCGATGGTTGCCGCGTCGACAGTCGAGTCGAGCGCCGACCACGTGCTGTCGAGGTCGTCATGCTTTGTGACCTTTATCGTGCGGTCGCGCAGGTCGATGGCGAGGTAGTCGGCACAGCCGACGAGGTCGTCGTACCCCTTGACTGACAGCATCTTCCAGCGGCGCTTGTCGATGACATCCTGCTTCTGGACATCATCGAACGTGCGCAGCGTCGGCACGATCAGCGTACCGATATCGATTTCCCCGTTTGGATTGACCGCGTAGCACATCTGCTCCTTATTGAAGTAGTAATTCTGCCGCGCCGTCGACTGAACCCACTGGAAGACATTCTCCGGCACATCTATGCTGGCCGCCTCACAGGCCGGCACTGCCGTGAAGAAGGCAGCAGCAGCCATCAGGCCGAGGCAGGTATTCTTGAACTTGTTCATGAGATTCCCTCCTGTATCGTGCTGTATCGTGACACCATCAGTATAGAGCTGTCGGCTGAAAGTTTAGTGAAGCACTCAGTCGTCGCTCTCCTTGTAGAGTTCGTCGAGGACGTACGGCGTCTCCTGGTAGACGTAGTAGTTGAGCCAGTTGGCAAAGAGCAGGTGCGCGACGCTGCGCCAGCGCACGACAGGCTTCTTCGTCGGATCGTCATTAGGATAGTAGTTCTGCGGGATCTTCGGATGCATGCCAGCCTTCTCGTCGCGGTCGTACTCCTGCTTGAGCGTCAGCGGGTCGTACTCTGCATGGCCCGTGATGAAGAACTGGCGCTTCTTGAGGTTGGCGATGGCGTAGACGCCGGCATCCCCCTCGGCCTCCGCCAGGATCGTGAGCTCCGGCACCTTCTCGATGTCCTCGCGGTGGTTCTCCGTATGGCGCGAGTGCGGCACGAAGAACTCATCGTCGAAGCCGCGGAAGAGCTTCTCGTGCTCGACGCAGAGGTGATGCTTGTAGACGCCGAAGATCTTCTCTGGCACCTGGTACTTCGGGACGCCGTAGTGGTAGTAGAGGCCGGCCTGCGCGCCCCAGCAGATGTGGAACGTCGAGTAGACATGCGTCTTGCTCCACTCCATGATCTCCGAGATCTCATCCCAGTAGGCGACTTCCTCGAATGGCATCATCTCAACGGGCGCACCCGTGATGATCATGCCATCGTACTTCTTGTGGCGGACTTCTGCGAACGTGCCGTAGAACTCCGTCAGGTATTCCTGCGACGTGTGGCTCGGCGTGTACGACTCGGTGTAGATGAAGTCCACCTCGATCTGCAGCGGCGTATTGCCGAGCAGGCGTAAGAGCTGCGTCTCGGTGATGTACTTGATCGGCATGAGGTTCAGTATGAGGATCTTGAGCGGGCGGATATCCTGGCTGTAAGCGCGGTCCGCATCCATGACGAAGATATTTTCTCCTTCGAGGATATGGGCGGCCGGCAAGTTGTTCGGTATCTTGATTGGCATGAAAACACTTCCTTCCACATGCCACGGCAGTAAAACGGAAACAGATACAATATTTCTTATTATATCACATCCAACAGTCTGTACACAAAAAGGCAGACCCCTTTGAATAAAAGAGATCTGCCCGCTTGATTCCCGTATATCGACTCACCAGATGCTGTAGCGATGGACCCAGATGGCATTGGCCTTCGCATAGGCGCGCAGCTGCAGGAGCCCTTGATACGCTGGCGAATCGGCCGCAATCATGTGATAAGCGCCGTCGAGACCGCTCTCCACATCCTGCCATCCCTGAGACGGCGTCCAGGTCTCCGCGCGGATCAGGCGCTCTGTTCCCTGCGGCAGATTGACTGTCCGCTTCATGAAGGTGATCTTCGTAACATTGCCGTCGGCGTCCTTGTGCTCGGACCACTGCCAGAAGAGCAGATTGTCGCCTTTCATGCGCATCGTCGTCGTGTCGGCCGTCACATGCGTCTGCGTGCCATCGACGTCCGCATGCGAGTAAAGCGTGAGCCAGCGGTCCTTGGCGCTGGCCCTGTCCACCTCGCCGACACCAAATACCGAATCGACGATGGCATCATAGAACGCCTCATCGAACTGCTGGCTCGTAATCTCCTTCACGCGCCCGTCCACCTTCGACCAGATGACTGCGCCCTGCGGGTTGTAGAAATCCTCTTTCGTGTACTGGATGGTCCTGTTCTGCGGATTGATGGCCACCTCCGCAAGGCTGTATGACAGCTGCGCGGGGTCAGGGATCAGGCCGCTAAGGCCGTAATTGTCGAGCGTCTCCTTGGCGCCCTCGTAGCTGTACGTCGTCTTCGTCCATGCCGTAATCTCCGTCGCGACGGAGCCGTGGCTCGTCTCCGCGCTGTGCGTGACGTGAACAGAAGACGGTTCAAAATACTTGCTGTACTTGCTGTCCGACGACAGCCAGTACCAGCCCTCCGCCCGCACAATGCCGAGCGGCATGAACGAGAAGCAGACGAGCAGCAGGAGCAGGCTCGCCGTAATGCAGGATGCGTGTTTCATGTTACTCACCTCTGTTGTATTTGTTTCTCTTCTATTGTATCGTATTCATGCAGGTACAGCAAGGACAGCCAACTAAAACGAGCCGCAATCAGTCAACACCTGGTATCGCGACATCGTCGAGGATGCCGAGCAGTGCGGCGATGGCCATACCGTAATTCGTCATCGGCACGTGCGCGCTCCGGCAGGCCGCGACGCGGCTCATGACATAGGCACGGTTGAACATGCAGGCGCCGCAGTGGATGACGATGTCGAAGGGCGTGAGATCCTCGGGGAAGTCGCGGCCCGCTGTCACCGTCACGGTGATTGCATCGCCGAGCACCTTCTTGAGCAGGCGCGGCAGCTTGACGCGGCCGATATCCTCGCGCAGTGGCTTGTGGGCGCAGGCCTCGGCGATCAGAATCTTTGCATCGGCGGGCAGTGCGCGCAGACGGCGGGCCGACTCCGCAAAGAACGGCGCCTCGCCCTTGTAAGCCGCAAACAGCACCGAGAACGAGGTCAGGCGGCTGTCGGCAGGCAATTGCGCATGCACCGTGCGGAAGGCCTGCGAGTCCGTGATGACAAGGTCCGGTGCCTTTGCCATCGAGGCGAGCATCGCGGGCAGGCAGTCCGTCGTGCAGCACGAGACGAGGCACTTGCGGTCGAGCAGTTCGCGCAGCGTCTGGACCTGCGGCAGGATCAGGCGTCCCTTCGGCGCCTGGATGTCCTGCGGCATGACGAGCAGGACTGCATCCCCGCTCTCGCAGACCTCGGCCGTGATGCTGCGCGCCCGGTAGTCCTCTGGCAAATGGCGCGCGATTTCCGCGCGCAGCGCCGCTAGACCCTCGCCCGTCGCAGCGCTGACGAGCACGGAACGCTCACCTGTCCTCGCTTCGATGACCTGCGCAAGAGATGCGGCCGCCGTGCTCTCATCGATGCGGGAACGCCGCGCCTCTTCAGCTGCTCGAGCCAGCGAAAGGCATCTTCATTCCCTGCCGCTCCTGCTCCATCATCCGGACCGGTTGAAAGCAGCACGAGGGCGATGTCCGTCTCCTTCGCTGCATCTCTCGTGCGCTCGACGCGCAACGCTCCGAGGCTGCCGCTGTCGTCGAAGCCTGCCGTGTCGATGAAGACGACGGGACCGATGCCGTGGATCTCCATCGACTTGTAGACCGGGTCTGTTGTCGTGCCCGGAACATCCGAGACGGTCGCGACATGCTGTCCCGTCAACGCGTTGATAAGAGACGACTTGCCGCTGTTGCGGCGGCCGAACAGGCCGATGTGAAGGCGCATCGCGCGCGGTGTATCATTGAGGCTCATGCTCATTCCCCCTTTTCCCTAAGTATAGCACAGCCGGATGTTCCCACCCATGAGATTGTGGTAAAATAGAAAGAGCACATACGAAGAAAACGAGGGATACAACATGAGTGAGTACACGAATTTTGAGATTGGCCAGAAATTCCCGATGCCGATTGCCACGCAGGCCGACGGCGCGATGTTCCAGGTCGACGCCAACGGCGCGATGTTCATCCTGCAACTCTCGCGCACGGACGTCATCGCGCGCGAGGCCTTCCGCACGGGTGAGATGGAATTCGCCTTCTACGAGCAGGACGGCCTGCTCTTCCTGCTCTACCAGATTGACGGCATCTTCAAGGAGGGCTGGGGCGATGCGCCGCTGTCGCTCCACAACCTCAAAGAGGGACTGATGCCGACAGAGAAGAGCCTGCAGGACAAGACCCTGCACCTCTACCTCGTCGACACGACGCTGCAGATCCTGCTCGCCCAGCGCGACATCGAGCTATCGGACAAATGCCAGTCTGTCATCAGGAAGCACGTCGCCGCCCAGAAGAAGAACCCCTTCTCGGCAGAAGGCTTCCGCAAGAAGGTCCAGCGCATCTGGGCCGAGAAGACCCCGGCGATGATGCGCGAAACGGCCGCGGCCGTTCAGCACGTCGCCCTCTCCATCCCGCATGCTCCGCAGATGCCAGAGACAGCCAAAAAACTCCATTGAGCATTGACCGAGGCTCAACGGCATAAAAAAAGACTCGCCAGACGGCGAGTCTTCTGTATTTTCGCGTGTGTTCAGGCAACGCCCTCTGCAGCGATTGCAGCAGAGCGCTTACTCAGCCAGCTTTCGACGAGCTCGCGCTCATCGGCCTTGTCAGCTTTCACATTATCCGCGGCAGCATACTGCTCGAAGCTCTTGCCCATGAGCTTCGCTGCCTTGGCAAACTGTCTCACGCGGACCGGCACATAAACTTCTTCCATCCACTGCGAATAAATCTGTACTTTCACGATAATCTCTCCTTGAAACTGCATGAATAACAAAAAAGTAATGGTAACAAACACCCACGACTCACTTCTGTCAATCATCCAGACTACAAGACAAACTTCCCTACATGTGATGGCTCTCAAGAAGAACTCGCATGTGGCTCATCAGTCTGTGCCACCATCTTGCTAATCAGATGACTTTCCTCAAGCTGAGTTGTTTTTCTCGGTTCGATGTTATTATAACGTTACCGGTTCCATTCGTCAAGGGGTAAAACAATAATAATCATGATACAATATATGAAATTTATTCCAAATCGAACGAAACAAGTGTACGCTGACGCTTGTCGAAGCGGATGCTGCCCGCATAGCCGAAGCTCTTGGCGTAGTCGACAGCCATCTCATTGTAATTGCCGCAATCCTCGGGCTTGTGCGCATCAGAAGTCGTGATGATGGGCAGGTCATAATGAGCCGCGAGCTTCATGAAATCAGGGTATGGCGAGATCTCGTGGATGGGATAGCGGTAGTACGTGCCCGTATTGACGTCGACGACCATATCAGCTTTCTTGAGCGCCTTCGCCACGCGCGTGAGGTACGGCGTCACATCGAAATCCGGCAGGTAGCGGAACAGGCGGATGTTGAACGGATGGCCGAGCACATCGTAGAGGCCGGAGTCCGCGAGCTTCTCCACTTCTTCCGTATACCACTCGTAGATGTCCTCGAGCGAGTGCTTCTCCCACTCCGCCTTGATTTCCGACGAGTCGTAAGCCCAGCCGCGCAGGAAATGCACCGAGCCGATGATGTAGTCAAAATCGTAATCCTTGAGGATGTCGCGTACCTTCGCCTGGTCCTGGAAGTTACAGACCTCGATGCCGATCTTGACGCGATGCTTCTGCTGCAGCTTGTGCATGAAGGCGAAGTACTCGTCGAGCGTGTACTTGAACTTGTTGCTCTTGAGCCACTGCTGCTGGAACGTGCCGATGAACGAATCATCGAGTACGAGGTCTTCATAGTAAAGGTCCTTGAATTCCGGGAACGTGTGTGAGTGCTCTGAGATGCCGATCTCCGCAAGGCCGCGCTTCTTGGCGGCCTCGAAGAAGCCCTCGACCCATGTCTCGTCGTAGGAACCCTTCTCGAAATGCATGTGATAGTCCATGCGCATTTAAATCAGTCCTTCCTTCATCAGGCGCTCGATGCCCATCAGGACGCCCTTCTCCACATTTGTACCCGTCTCGAAGCGCGCGAGCTTCTTGATTGCAGGGTACGCATTGCCCATCGCGAAGCTGTACGAGACGGCTTCCATCATCTCGGCGTCGTTCATGTAGTCGCCGAACGCGGCACATTCCTCAGGGCGGATGCCGAAGCGCTTCTGCACTTCCCTGACGGCCACGCCCTTGTTGATGCCAGGATTCATGAGGTCTACCCAGTAATCGCTGGCCAGGACAACCTGCAGGTCCTTCTCGAACTGACGCACGAGCGGGTAGATCGTCTCTTCCGCGCGGCCCGTCGGATCGAACAGGGACACCTTGACCGGTTCATCCGGCACATCGATGAACGACGGGATCGGTTCAGAGTGCGTGTAGTACTTGTGGAGTTCCTGCAGGAATTCATCCGTGTACTGCCGGGAAAGCACGTAGCCGTTCTTCGTGCCGCAGAAGACGCCGTAAATCTCCGGGAATGGCTCGACTACCTTGAGCACCTGCTGCGCGATCTGCTTGTCCATCGGGCACGTGAAGATCTTCTCTCCCTTGTAGATGACGACCGTGCCGTTCTCCGCGAGGAACAGGAAGCGGTCCTTGTACTTCATGAAGCTGTCCTCGAGTGAGTAGTACTGCCGCCCGGAGGCCGGCGCAAACATGACGCCGCGCTTTTGGAGTTCCTCCGCTATCTCGTCAAATCCCTCGGGGACATTGCCATGTTCGTCCAGCAGCGTCCCATCCATATCCGAAAAAATGATCTTGATCATACCATCCCTCACAATCTCAACATGCCGCCTGCAGCAGCTGATGCAACACCACAAAATTCCTCTTCATTATAGCAGGAATCGCCGATACTTTTCAATTCCTGCCAGACGGTTCTGCCATCATGCGCGATGGTGTATAATAAAAGCAACGATTCTAAGATAGTGAGGGAACATCCATGAAAGCAATCATCAACGGCCGGTTCATCGTACCAGACAAAGCGGGGCGCTTTGCCGTAGAAGAAGGACTCGCGCTCTTCTTCGATGAGACCATCCAGAAAATCTGTCCCGCCGCCTCCGTATCGGAAGCGGAGCGGGCGGCACTTGAGGCGTGCATCGACGCGCGCGGAGCCTATGTCGCGCCGGGCTTTCTCAACGTCCACATCCACGGCTGTGTCGGCGCCGATACGATGGATGACACGCCGGAAGCCATCCGGAAGATGCAGCGCTTCCAGGCCAGGACCGGCGTGACCTCCTTTTTGCCCACGACCATGACGTACGACTTCCCGACGCTCGAACGCGCCTTCCGCCACGTACGCGAGGCCATGGCGCGCGAAGAAGGCGCACGCGTGCTCGGCTGCCACATGGAAGGACCGTTCATCAGCCCGGCCAAGAAAGGCGCCCAGGCCGAAAAGAACATCGCTAAGGCCGACTTCGAGAAGATTGCACCATATGAGGACATCGTCAAGATCATCACCGTCGCACCGGAGGAGCTGCACGACCAGGGCAAGTTCATCGCCGACTGCCATGAGCGCGGCATCGTCGTCTCGCTCGGCCACACGGCAGCCGATTACGAGACGGCGCGCCAGGCCATCGAGCAGTACGGTGCCAAGCACATCACACATCTCTTCAATGCGATGACTGGCCTGCATCAGCGGCATCCCGGCGTCGTCGGCGCCGCACTCGATACGGATGCCAACTGCGAGCTCATCGTCGATAACGTCCACATCCATCCAGCCGTACAGCGCCTCGTCTACCGCCTCAAGAAGGACCACCTCATCCTCATCACTGACTCCCTGCGCGCCTGCGGACTCGGCGACGGTCCGTCCGAGCTTGGCGGCCAGAAGGTCTTCGTCAAGGGCACGCTCGCAACGCTCGAGGACGGCACGATTGCCGGCAGCGTGCTCTGCATGAACGACGGCCTGCGCATCTTCCGCGAAAACACCGGTGCACCGATTGAAGAGGTCATCGAGGCGGTCACCAAGACGCCGGCTGCGGAGCTTGGCCTCTACGACAAGCTCGGCTCGCTGAGCGTCGGCAAAAATGCAGACATCACGATCTTTGACAATGCGCTGAACGTCCAGCGCACGATTGTCGCCGGACGCGACGCCTGGCATGCATGACCACCACGCAAGAATCCCCGCCCTCTCATGCCAGAGAGGCGGGGATTCTTGCTATCCTATCCTACGTTCCCATCACCCTTCTTCAGCCGGGCTGCCCAGGAGGGGAAGACGCCGATGGCACAGAGCACGGTGAAGACGATGAACGATAGCTCGATGTTGTAGACGAGTTCCTCCATCTCCGTCAGCGAATCCCAGTCAAGCGACAGGACCATCGTCACGATGGCCACCGAGACGACCTGCCCGACGAGACGCACCGTGCCAATCATCGCCGTCGCGAGGCTGTAGTGCCTTTTGGCGACAGACCCCATGATGGCATTGTTGTTCGGCGCAGCAAAGAAGGCACAGCCGACGCCGATGACGATGACGACCGGCACGACGAGCCAGAGCGACTGCAGCCGTACGGCCGCGACGAGGCCCAGTATCCCGAGCGCCGTGACAGCCATGCCGAAGGCTGCTATCTTCGTCGGCTGATATTTATCCGACAGCTTGCCCGCGGTCGGGGCAAGCAGAGCCATGATGACAGGCTGGATCAGCATCATGAGGCCCGCTTCGCGAGACGAAAGGCCGAGGACCGACTGCAGGTAAATCGACAGCAAGAAGCTGATGGCAAATGTCGCGCTGTAGTCGATCATCGCTGTGAGATTCGACAGCGAAAAGACGCGGTTCTCGACGAGCATGAAGACGGGCAGGATGGGATCTTTCGTCCTGCACTCGTGCCAGAGGAATGCGCCGAGAAGCACCATCCCCAGGAGCAGCAAACTCCAAGCCCAGGAGAGTTCCGCCAGCTCCGACAGACCGAACATCGCAAAGATCATCGCGAGACCGTAGAGCAGTGCGCCCCTGCCATCGACGCCTGTCACCTCCTGTTCCTTCCATTCCTGATGCAGGTAGCGCAATGTCGCGCAGGTACAGGCAAGACTGACGAGCGTGATGGAGAGGAAGATGCTCTGCCAGCCCGCGTAGTAATTGAGCAGTCCGCCGAGTACCGGGCCACAGGCCAGGCCCACGTAGACCATCGAGACCATCCAGCCGAGCGCGCGGCCGCGCTGCGTCGTCGGAAAGCAGAGCGCGACGATCGACATGTTCGTCGCATACAGCATCGATGCCGCCAGGCCCTGCAGCGCACGTGCCACGAGCAGGAAGCCCATATCCGGCATGACGGCACAGAGCGCGGAGG
>ENA-ORRX01000271-ORRX01000271.1-human-gut-metagenome-genome-assembly--contig:-NODE-271-length-19982-cov-5.74507_pt1 | contig 19982 bp, 15 predicted proteins | sample MGYA00242186_ERZ509153 | MGnify/ENA primary metagenome ERZ509153 (study PRJEB26280, sample SAMEA2338643) | human gut metagenome | biome: human gut; feature: human-associated habitat; material: faeces... | reverse complement strand
AAAATATTTACAACATGCTGCTGCCGCGGGTTACAAACCCGCCCCCCAATTAGGCAGACAAATTGCAGTTTATTTTTTACACGTTACTTATCGCTTAATGAACTTGAAGTTTTTGAAGTAAACTTGCTGTTCTGTACCACTGATATTAGTGATACGGAGTTTTGAAGCTTGCATACCACCGAGTTCATTGCCTGTGTGGATAACAGGGTCATCGGCCTTGTAGTGCAATAGGCTTACTTCCTTCCAAGCACCCTTCGTGAAGAGTTCCAACTTAAAGCACTTAGCTACATCGGTCTTGCCCAAGTTGAACTCCATACCAGCAAACGTAATGTCGCGATCACCCTCGATGGTGAAAGCTGCGTTCTTCGGCCACTTGATCACTTCAAGCGAAGGAGATACTGTTACGTCATTGCCGCGTACACTGATAGGTTGCAATGCCAACTGGGGCACATCGGTTACAATCTTGAATGGATTGTACTCTGACGAATTGTCAAGTTGCGTGCCATTTGCCTTGTTATAAGCATCTACCGTTTGACTAAAGAGTTTATTCAGCGTGGGCAATAATACCTTGGTGGCTACCTTAATGCCAGGCTGTAGGGCATGACGCACGTCAGAATTCTCCAATTCGTACATCTGCACTTGCAAAGCATGCGCCTGCTTATAAGCCATGTCAAATTTAGGAAAACCTGCATTATTGGGATAGAGTTGATTCATAGCCATAATGCAAGTGGCAATACCATAGTCAGCCACGTTCTTACCCTGCAAGAGCCAAGGACGCAATTCGCGCTTCAACTCAGGATTGGTATTATCGGCCAAGAGTTCGTCAACGGCCATACGCAGTTCATAGCACTTTATCGTCAACTGTTGTAACGACTTGGGGTCAGACTTCAGCGCGCCTTCAGCAATGCTCTTCAGCTCATCGCCCTCTTCGCGACGGAAACCATGACCATTGGGGCCGAGGTCCTTATTATACAAGGCAAAGGTGCGAAGGGCTTCATAATTGTCGGGGAGTACAGCCTTTAAGCCCTTTTCCCAGTCGCGCTGATAGTCGTAAGCCTTCATGTTCCACGTGTAGTCGGCAATGCCGTAGAGTGAAATCTTTGAAGCCTCAGCATGTTCCATAGGGTTAGAGACGAAACCTGAAACATCGTCTGCAATGTCAAGGCCATTACCATAAGCCGGACCAAGGAGAATGTGATCGCGCACGAAGTCGCTAACGGGGAAGTTCCACCAGATGTAAGCCTTGCGGTCGATACGTTGGTTGATCCACTCCATGCTCTCCTTGTCAATGCAATGAACGACGGAGTTACCCGTCCACATGATTTGAATGCTCTTGTTCATCTTTGTGCCCAACGTGCGGAGGTAACCACCTGCATCGTTAGCCCAAGCACGGTTGTACTCCGTGGGGCACATGATGAGCGGACTCACATCGTGATGCTTCTTAACAAAGTTGTTGTCTACGTAGTTGAGCAGTTCGGCTTGCTTGTCGCCCTTAGCACCCTCGCCCCAGATGTCGTCAAAGAATACGGCAAAAGAGCGAATGCCTAAAGCATACATCTTTTCAAACTTGGCGATTAAGGCATCGCGGTCGGCATCGTTCCATTTGATGTCAACCCCCGGGTGAATAGCCCAATAGAAGTTTACGTTATTCTTCTTCGCACATTCGTTCAACTCTTGAATGCGCTTGGCTTCAGCATCGGGATAGGCTACGCGCCAGTGGTCGCGGTGATAAGGGTCGTCTTTAGGACCATAGATGTAAACGTTCATTTTGTTGCGGCCATAGAACTCTATTTGGCTCAAGCGTGCTTTGTGGCTCCAAGGCGTGCCATAGAAGCCCTCTACCGTACCACGGAAGGGAACGTCGGGCCAGTCCGTCACGGTGCAGCACTCTAACTTTCCTTCAGCCATTGACTGTAACAAGGTCTGTACACCATAGATTAAGCCTGCCTTATCGGCACCAGCTATAACAATCCCCTTCTCACTAATGTTGAGGTAATAGCCCTCTGCGTGATTGGGGATAAGTTTGGACACTTTGCTAATGCACTTGTCGCCTTTTACACCCAACGTAAGGGTGTACTTTGACTTATACAAGGGTGACACTTTGGCTTTTTCGAGCATTACGAGTGCCGTTTCGTACACCTCGTTGTTGCTCTGCTCATTGGTAACGATTTTCCACGTTTTGGGCAAAGTGTTCAAGAACTTTCCTGTGCTCACCACTTTCTGTGGCACGGGGTTGACTAAACTAATTTGTGCTGTAGCAGGCATTGCTGCCAGCGCAGCCATCATAAGGCTGGTAAGGATGTGATTATGTTTCATAGAGGAAATGTGCAAATGCTTGGTGAATGTGCAAATGTGAAAATGTGAGAATGTGCAAATGGATGCCTTTTCTTGCAGAGTTTGTGGTATGTGAGAATGTACAGATGCGCTATTTATGCGTCATAATATCCAGAACGCATCGGTCGGTTTCGTTCATGGCATCAGCACCAATGCTTACTAAGTTGCGAATGCTTTGGTCAACATCGTCGTCGATAATGCCTTCCACGCTTGTGACGCAGTTGCCTTGCATGGCCAGCATGGCCGATAGCACGGCGGTACTAACGCCCGTGGTTAACTTTAGCGCGCAACTGGGTTTGGCTCCGTCGCATATCATACCCGTAAGGTTGGCTATCATGTTTTTCACGGCAAAGGTCATTTGCTCATAATTGCCACCCATTAAATAAGTAATGCCGCAACTGGAACCTGTCGCTGCTACTACGCAACCACATAAGGCCGACAAAGTACCTAAATTGAGTTTTATATAAATGGCCGTGAGGTGTGAGAGCATCAAGGCGCGTGTCATCTCTTCAGCCGTATTATGATTTTCTTCGGCAAAGACGACTACGGGGTTGGTCGCACAGATGCCTTGATTGCCCGACCCTGAATTGCTCATCACAGGTATCATGGCTCCTGCCATACGAGCATCGCAAGCACATGAAGTAGACGAAAGTATGTGTGAGAAGATATTGTCCCCCATAATACCACGTCCTAAGGGACGACTGAGGGCTTTACCTAAACAATGGCCGTAGTTGCCTTCAAGCGAGAGTTGTGCAGCTCGTTTGTTGAGTCGACGCGCTTCGTTTATAAACTCGATGTCGGCTAACGGCATTGTAGTAGCATACTCCCACACTTTGTGCAGATTGAGTTGTAATTTGTCGGTTTGCAGTGCTTCACTCTCGGTAGCATCTGATTCTTGAGGCGTTTCGTGCAATAGATCTACTTCTACCTCGTTGTCCTTGGCGATGTAGACAAAGCGCGTATGTTCACGTGCTATGACCACGGTAGCTTGGTGCCCATCAGCGTCAGCGGCTACTATTTCTACATACAACTTTTCAGTCGTATCGCTCTTGAGCGAAATGTTGATGCGGTCTTCGGCAATGAATTGTTTGCCACGCGCTACGGCCTCAGCGTTGCAATCGCGCAACACTTCAAGGCCATAGGCAGAACGACCTATCAGTGCGCCTAAGGCAATCGCTATCGGCAGTCCGACCATGCCCGTACCAGGAATGCCTACGCCCATGGCGTTCTTTAATATATTAGCACTCAAGCGTGCTTCAATGTGCGTAGGCAAGCTACCTAAGGCTTCAACGGCTCGGCTTGTAGCCAATGCCACACAGATCGGTTCGGTACACCCAATGGCAGGCACCACCCAATGGCGCACCAATTGGGTTATTTGTTGTTTTTCTTGTTCGGTGAGCACAGATATTTCAATTACTTTTTTTCTAATTTAAGACGATACGCACGGGGTGTGCAATCGTACACACGGTGAAAAGCCATATAAAAGGTTTGTCGTGACGAAAATCCAGCCAAGAGCCCAATCTCTTCGACCGTCATATCCTTATACTGGGTTGACTGCATCATCTTTACCACATCACGCAAGCGCAGACCATTCACCAAAGCAGTATAGTTATTCCCTGTACACGCCGAAACTGCTGCCGAAATGTAACGCGTATTGATGTTCAAGTCTTCAGATAAGCGTAACGTGTTGTAGGTTGGGTCACGATAAAGCTTTTCGCGTGTTAGCTTTTCAAGAATCTTGATATAGATTTCGTTAGCCCTTCCAGCCTTTAATCGATTGCAATAGGCTGGTTCTACTCTTAATTTTGGTTTTTCTGTTTTCATAAATAGTATATGACGCTTGCAAATGTAATAAAAATTTTTGACAAAAAGTCTTGAACGCAAGCTAACTTGGGGGCGATGCGTCCCCACGTCTGAAGCAGTATGCCTTGAACGTCTGCTTATAGTCACTTAGCGCGAGGACACGCTTACCCTGACTTCGTCAGTGCGCCACCCAAAGCCACCCATATTTTTGACGTAACTCATTGATTTTAATACGCGCCATGTAATGGCGTAGAAAAGTGATGAAGTCAGGATTTGAATAATAATAAAGCACCTTCGCAGAAATGCGAAGGTGCTTTATTGTGGTACGCTCGGTATGAGCATTGTCTAACGGGTGCAAGTCTTGAGCAAGCCCTAATAGGAGATTTTTTTCTTCACCTATTTTCATCTCACCTTTATCTTCACCGTTTTCTCCATTCTATCTTCCGTGGTCGCCTTTACAATATAGAGCCCCGTAGCCACTTGCTTATGCCATGTTGTGGCATTGATGCCAGAGGCCGAAGTAAGGAGCTTACCATCGATGGAGTAGATGCTCACAGAGGTAAGTTTGCTGCCCAGAGAACTTACCATGATAGTGCCACTCTGAGGCGAGAAGCAGCGTATGTGGCTATCGTTGCCACGGCTTGCGGTGTTGTAGATGGCGGTAGTGATATAATATCTGCCATGCTCGTTAGCAGCAATCTCTATGGCATGGTCGGCTGGGGTATAGGTGCCTGTTTTGGCGTCGAGAATATAGAGTGGGGTGTCGAGATATCTATTTGCCTCCAACTCCACAGCCACCATCTTATTTTCCTTTGCAATCACTCCAAAAGGCAATATTCCGATATTGGGCAATACATTGAGCGCTGCAGCCTGAGTGCCAGCTATGGTGTAAACCTGCGGAATATCCTCCAGTTCGGTGTTGTTGAGCAGCTCTATATCCTCATCGTTGCAGAAGTCTTCGTTGGCATCATCTTTCACTATGACCTTGGCAGTAGCCATTTCTTTGCCACCCTCAATAACATGGATGTTCATCTTTGCTTTCGTCTCGGCTATTTTTCCTCCACCCGCCTTCCAGCGGTCTGTGGTCATGAGTAGGGTAAAAGTTGCATAGCTTATGCTTTCGTTTGCTTTAGCCTTTACGAAGAAAGCCTGCATAGGCTCAATCAGCAAATCTTCTTTACGATTGTATGTACCTTCTTTAATGAGATACGCCTTTAGCACACCATCTTGAATAGTCCATATTTTTCGTTCAAACTTTGGGTTACCATTGAGGAAGCTATACATACTCAGCGTTGCTGTATACGGATTACCAACCATATAATAGCAGTTCTTGCTATGCGTGTTTGTGGTTAGTTGCTGTTTTATAGTTCCTAATTCATTCGCCGCAGTAACAGAAGCCACATTCAACTTATATATATCCGTTTTATTCACCGGAACTACCTTGATTAATGTGCCATCCGAATTGAATGGATTGTTATCAACAGTAGTATAGAAATATTCTTTATCCTCCTTTGGTAAACGGAAAAGCCACGTTGGTGTTACATCTTTATAATCGTCACCAGCCTTAATGGCAAATCCTCTGCCATCGGCATACTTTTCGTCCAGCTTGTTGTACACATGACTCCAATATAGCGACTCTATATTCATTGCGCCATCTGTTATTGTATCAATGCGATTATAACCATTAAAATAGTCATCTGCATTGTAGCCCGTTATACCTTCGATTACCTGTTCGCCGTTGCTGTCCCAATTGCGCTGGTATACTGGTGCTTCCACACGGTTGTTATTTGTAAGGGCAAACTCCATGCGTGTGAAAGCTTCCTTGTTTTCTCTACCACACGACCCATACGTAGGATCATCTTTAACTGGCACAAAGAAGTCGCCTGCATACGTATCCTTCAAAGGTGATGAAATGATATTCCATTTATTTTGAGTCATCTCCTTTTCTACGTAAGCCTTATTATACACGAGGTAAGCTTGATTGAGTAATTCAGCTTGTGGCTTGAAGTATATTTCATCACAAATATTGCCCTTGAACGTTTCACAAGTAAACCAGCCTTCGCCTGTGTCTGAATGGTCTTTGGTGTTATAGTTCCATGTTGTTAGCATATCGTAAGCAATAGCCGCTGTAGCCTCTTCGCCCTTATAGTTTGTAAGCTTAAGGGCGATGTTGTTTCCTTCGCGGTATACGATATTGCCGAGTCCAGGATATACCTTATCCGTTTGGTCAGGTATAGTAACCTTAGAGAATTTCATTGGTGTATATGCCTGATTACTGTTTAGCTTGTCGTAAATTCCTGTACCATAATCAGTATAGTCAGTTTTATACAATTCAGCTGCAGTAGACCGTTTCCAGTTTAGGTCGTTGTTCCAGTTTGCATTAAGTTTGTTGGCAAGTGTAGAATTCCACGTCAGATATTCTGGCACCACCTTGAATGTGATGAAAACTTCTCCTGGACACGACTTTGTAGACCCCACGACATCTTGTTCGTACGAGAAGTTTAGCTCATACCAATAGCCTTCGTGTAGAATATCCAAAGCATTGTCGTTGTCGAAGAGTAAACTTATATAGCCTTTACCTCCTGTCAGCGAAGTTGCCTCAAGAGTTGTTTCCTTTAGTTTTCCTACAATCTGCTTTGTAGTAGAACCAAGGTTGAATGTTGGATCGTTTGAATCGGCAACAAACACATTTGAGCCATTCTGAAACTTAATCTTAGCAGCATCTTCAAGGTTTGCTACAGGCAATCTCAGTTCCTTTCCTGCTGCCAACATAGCCTTTATTTGTGGCAAGCCTATACGCACGCTACGGTCGTCTGTAGGGTAAGCAACACTTGCATCACCCATAGTAAGTTTCGGACCGTCTTTGACGATACGCAGAGTAAAGTACATAGGGTCGGGGCAGATTTCGTATTTTATTGTACCCTCTGTAATTGTTGTTGTTACAGGGATTGCAGCCACCTTGTATACTCCAGTCTTTTCTGAGTTATACTGATAGTCGTCAAGATTGTTGCTTGCCGAAAGCAGTAATTGTCCGTTGTCCACATACTCCCTCAATAGTGCATAGCCTGTTGAATTTATGTTTTTATATCCCGCATCTAGACCTTTCACTTCGGTATACTCAGCTCTGCCGCGATAGTCAGCCAACGTTTGCAGCAACATGGGAATGGAGGCAAAATTGTTCTCCTTGTCGGGCTCGCTGAAGAACCAGTCTAATTTAACCTTATGCAATGTAATTGCACCACCATTCACCACGTCGGTAGTCAGCAACTTTCCGCTAATGTTAACGTTAGGCTTATTAGATCCATCGCACGACACACGCACCGTTGATACGGTATTTCCGGTAGCATCCGAAACCGTAAATTTTTGCTGTACAAGCTCAAATTCCTCACTATACAAAGAGCAAACATTAGTGGGTTTGCCCCATTCATCAGGCTTGTCAGGATCGTCTTCGTTAGGAATAGTTACCGAAATGTAATACTTAGTACCAAAAGCCAAGTTGAAATGGCGATAGGCAAGCAACAGCAGTATATTCCCGTCCGCGTCCTTTGTAAACATTGGCGAATTGGTGCTACCTCCTGCTGCATAGCTTGGCAGCGTCTTGCTTGCGTTGTATTCAGCAGGCACTTCTGCCACCCCATATTCATCAGCTTTTCCGTCGCCATCATAGTCGATACCTGCAATAGGATTGCCATTCAAGTCGCATATACGGTAAAACAACTTTGAAGCCACCCCCACACCTACAACAGCCTGTATGTTCTCGTAGTGAGAGGTTATCATGAACTTAACGTCGTCGGTCGAACCTTCGAGCTGATCTGGACACACCGCTTTGTTCTGTATCACGTCTATTTTGGCATGCTGTATATATAATCGCAAGTCGTCAATAGCATAGTCGGCACCATTGGTGTTGTCGCACATATTGTCCACCACAATACGGAAGTCGGAATAGTTTTCCACTCCTGACTTTTTTCGTATCACCAGTCGGCTATACACCTGGAACCACTTGCCCCGCTGTCTGCCGCCTGCAGTATTGTTGGCAAGGTCGCCCGAACTAAACGACGAAAGCAATCGTTGATAGGTCACCTTGCCCTGCTCGTCCTTTATGATTCCATATAGTTTGAACATCAACTGAGGTTGTGTGTTTCCAGACGTAAAGTCTGCCACTGCTCCTGCAAAGATAAGACGCGCTCCCGAACACAGGTCGGCCTTGAAGTCGATAGTTGCAATCTGTCGGCTCTCATCTGAAGCATCTACATACAAGAAGTATCCATACTGCTTGCCGCCCGTAAGTTCATAGGTACGGTCGTAAAGTACTTCAGAAGTCCACCACCATTGGTACATCTTTTTCCCACCAGCAGTCTCTTGGTTTGCGTCCGACACACCCGGCACGTTCGCACTCTTGTACAATCCATACTCGCCGTGTATAACACCATAACCATCAGGCCAACTTAGGTCGCGCAGTTGTGGATAAGCGTAACAATACGCACGTTTGTCCCATTGCGAAGACAGCGTAGAGATGTTGTTAGCTGCTGTAGGTGCGTCCAATGTCAGCGTATTATTGTCATCGTCAAACGATATAGGCTTTGTAGCTTGCTGATAGTGGGTGTTGAGGTAGCTATATGTGCGGTCGTTATCGCCATCAGCAAAAATCTGCTCACGCGTCTTTGGATAAGTATTATTATACAATATCTCGTAATTGGCTATCGGAGCCATGTCGTTGCCATTTTTGGCATAGCACACAATATACACCACATCTCCAAAAGTAATGGTTGGTCTTGAAGTTGTCTTTCCGTCCAATGTCAACCACCCATTACCATTTGTCATAATGGTATTCATGCTTGTAGCCGACCATATCTGATAATTCTCATTAGCATCTCTTGCCAGAATGGTATATTTAGTCTTGGTCTTATCATAAGCACGCCATTGATAACGTGTAGCCTGCACCATTTTGGTCTTATCAAAGTCGGCACGTTTTATCAGATGTGCATCATCTGCTGCATATACGTGATGATTGGTTTCCTTAAGAGGATAAAAATAGTAGTTGCTTGGCAACATATTTACGCGTATCGCCATAGAGGAATTCGCGTCTTTAGCACCAAATAATATTTGGCGGTTGTCCTCAATCGTCAAGTCGGAGTTAGCCGCACGCTTGTCTGTCGGAAACGCATTGACGATATTCTCTGCTATACTCTTTGCCGACCTTATGTGGAAGATATATCGTATTTGCAGTGTAGGCTCACGCTGGAAATATCGTTCCTTATATAAGAAACTACCAGCCTCAAAGGGGTCAAAGTCGATATATTTACTCACATCACATGCTATTTCCTCTCCTTCCCAATTAGCGTTTGCCGCCTCGGTTGGTGCAGTATACTTTACACCCTGTCTTATTCTACTCGGTCCATACTTTTCACCATTTATAGACTTTTTCCAAGCAAACAGACCACGCACATTGTTAGCAGCATCGTTTACCTCTTCCAAATAGCTATGAGTGCTGTTGTATACTGAGAGCCTGCTGCTTTTCATGTCTGTCTTATAGTCGTACCATCTGATGTAGCCCTTTGGCTCGTTTGAGCGATTCTGCCATGTACCGTCCGTTGTATATCCTTCAAACGGCAATAGCAAGTCTACCGCCTTTCCCGGCTCTACATAATAGGTATATTCATACTCATGCACCTGCTGCATCATCTGTCCATAAGGATTGGCCAGAAGCGGTCTGCCAGTCACGCCCTCCCAATGTTTGAACACACTCTGTTGTGCATGAATGGTGGTGGTAGCACAGCATGCCAACACCATAAAGCATAAATATATGTATTTGTATTTGTTCATAATACACTACTCTTTTATAATTTCCACTTTATACGGAATGTCATACCCTAACTGATTGATACCTATCAGCACCTTGTGTATAGCATATCCATTGCGGTTGCCAATTACGCCCTCTATGGTGTGTCGCGATGGCACTGGTGTGGGCATACGGTCGTATATACATACCCCATTGCCGTCGGGTTGCAACGTCAATGTCTGCCAACCGGCAAACACCCAACCATCGGCTGCATCGACACCAGGTTTGAGTTCAACACCATCGCTTATGCGCACTACATAAGGTATGAGATGAAACTCGCCGTAACTCTTAAATCTTACGGTAAGCATCTCGTCGTTCTGTTCAACAGTAGGCAGCACGCCAATGGGGGTAAACTGCTCTATCTTGAATCTTACACGATAGTCGTTTAGCTTTATTGGTATCTCAAGATAGTCGTTACGCGATATTGTGTTCCAGTTTGACAATGCACCACGATGGTTCATTGTGGCATGGTCGGTCTTAACGCTCACTACAAAGTAGTTTGGCATTCGAGCTATCGACTCATTGACGTAGAAACTTATTATCTTCGGTGTCGTAGTATTGGCCTTTACCACCACTTCAGGGTCGAGATTTATAGTAAACATCTCTTTCGCTGCCGAAGCATTGATATGTGGTTCAACAGCTGTGCCATTGTCCTTGCCAGGCAGCAGATACAGATTGTTGGCCTCGTTCTTGGTAATATCTGTAAGCGCCACTTTCTTTAGCGTGATGTCGTTTGGTGTGTCGTTGGTTATCTTCAGCTTCACCTTAGCTACCATTCTTATCACTTCGAGATCGACATCCGAAGTATTCTTCTTTATCTCTATGGTCTGCTTGTTACTCATAGGTATGCCGCTAGGAAAGTTGGCTGCCGTAAGCACATTGCCATTTACGGTATATAGCTTATTGTCGAAGTCGGTAGGGAGCGGCGTATTAGATGTAGAATAGTCGATATTCGGGTCGAGCCCCACATCCTCAGGTTTAATATTTGCGAAAGAATAGAATGTCGTTTCGCCTGGTTCTATCTTAGCCGTAAGCGTGCCCACCCAGCTCTTCTCCTCAGCATAATCTTCACTAACAAGCAGATGTTTGATGATGCCATGCTGTACAACGATGGTGAAGCAGTTGTTCATCATCTCGCCTTTTTCGGCATTGGCGTCGGTCCATTCCAGCGAACCGCTACTACGTGATGCAGTGCTTCCTGTCGGGGTTGAAATATTTATGCGCACAGTTACAGGCTTGCTATCAATTGTTGGCTCGGTAGTAGGGTCTGACGAGCAACAACATAGAGCAAGTGATGCAATGAGCGAGACTATCAAAAGCGATATTTTCTTCATATATATTATGTCACTTTTAGTGGTACGGTACTGATTTACCTGTTAACCCGTTAACTTGTTTGCTAATTCCGCCAACGCGTTTACATTATTATTTCTTCGTCGTATTCTCGCTTATTCCATCTTCTTACGTGCAGGTTTACGATGAGCTTTCCGCCCTCTTTGTAAACCATGAATGTATAGAAGTGGTTGCGCTGTATATCGTACGGCGTGCCTGTAGGTTCTCCGGCTGTGTCGTAGTTGCGAAAATACAAGGTATATGTACCTTCGTGTTTGCCGTTTCTGTTCAGGTTAATTGTGATAGTAGCAGGTGTAGCACCACTACTGGTATTGTCGTATTCTGGTATGTATGTTGCTCTCTCCTCCACCAAGTCAATACTTGCCTCCCTGCTGTCAAACACATGCAGCGAATTGTTGAAGCGTATATCCTGCGTCCTGTCAGCCAGCTTATAGTTGTTGGGCAGACAGTAGCCTTTGGTATTATAGTTGTTGATGTGCATGCTGCCTATAGAGTAGCCGTACGACGGCATATCCGAGCGCATACCAACTCTCACCTTAGCCATAGCTCTTAGCAAATATATTGGCTCTGTCATATCTGTTTGTGTGCCGAGGCTTAGTTCAGGCAGCGAAGCCACGCCCCACATTGGTATATATTTTCGTATGCCCGTATCAAGGTTGTATGTCAAGTCGGGTAGTGAAATGGTGCTAAGTTTTGAAGCATTGCAGTTAGCCACAATCATTATCTTCTTAGCCTTTGCAATATTGTCTTTAGCATTATTCCACACTCCAGTTATGGCATATTTATTGCCCGAAGGGTCGCTCATAGGTATAACCTTTATAATCTTCACATCTCCGATGATGTTGCCCCCTTTGTCGCAGATGGCTATATACAAGTCGTCGGGGTTAATCATATTTTCCTTTTCAATGCCGGGCAGCGGATGATCGTAGTCGTCCCATCCCTCGTTGGCGGCACGAGTTGTCCTGACATCTGACACCGCCACCGTAAAGGCTACACGTACATCGTTCATAGCGATAGCGTCTTCTGCGTTGCTATCTGAACAAGCTGCCATTGCCATGCATAGCATTATGCCGACAACCGCTATAAGGGTAATATGTTTAATATGATATAACATCAAGTATTACACTGTTATTTAGAATTATAAAGTATCGTATTCTATATCTCCATTCTTACTTTTTATTCTCTACATTTCAGTATTTTGCAGCACCACACGCCAAGAGTTTATATATATATTGGCGTTGAGCCAATTTAAGCGGTCGTCTACAAAGAAGATGAAGTTATAGTCGTCCTGTCGGTCTAAGTATTCTTGGTCAGTCATCGTCTTGTTGTAGTTTCCTTTCACAAGCAAAGCATAGTCGATGAGAGGTATGTTGAACACCATTTTTCCGTTGTTTGTATTATAAACCTTAAGTCGTGGGTGTTTTGTAGCAAACAGTCTGTTTACGGTCATCTCAGCCACTACAGCCGACACCTGTGTTTCGTTCTCGTTCACAGCTCTAACGCTACCGTCGTGTTGCGCCCATGGGCGATAAGTTATCGAGTCGTCCATTACAGGTGTGTTGTCGTAGGCAAGCCAACCGTTATCGTCGTCTATCTTGAAGTCAAAGTCGCTGGCTTTTAGTTTTTTGCCAGATGTGTTTTGTATCACCACTTTGACGTTGTTTGTATTCTTAGTTAGTGGCACCGTTATGGTTTTTGTTCCATAGTCTTCCATACGCATGTCTACATTTTTAGAGTATCCGTGGTATAGGGCTGTCAGGTCGTGCTGTATATCTCTGGTTGTTCTATTGATCTTACAATCGAGTTTAGCGATATCGTTTGTTGCATCGCCGCTTGTTGTGTATGTGTATGAGTTTGGCTGTCGTTCTTCGCCTTCAGCCCATACATGCAGGGTGTATATGCCTGGTTTGATATCGAGTTTCATATAGCCTCCATTGGCAGCTATATTGCTCACTTTTTCAGTCTTATTGAATACCAGGTCGCCATTTAGATTATAGGCATGCAGGGTCACCGTCTTCACTGGTGAGGTGAAGATGTCTATAAAATCCATGTTCATATCGTAGCAGAACCTTACTCTCAAGTCTTTTTTACATCCGTCCATGTCCTCGTTCATCATAGAGCAAGAAGATATGGCTAATGACAATATAAGAGCGAGAGTTATCTTGTTTGTAGTGTTCAAGATAGACCTTAAGTATCTCATATAAGCAGAATGTAATGTATGTACTATTATTTTTTGATATCCTATGTTATAGTTGGTACGGCACTAAGCCGTGCCAACTGTGTGTATAGAGAGATATTGAAGTCGTCTAAACTTTTATGAAGTTCAAGATTTGCCTTTATTTTTGAAGCGATTTTTGGCATTGAAGAGGGAGTGTAGCGAGCTACACGACCGATGAAAGGTCAAAAAGCGGTCAAAAAGAAAGGTAAAGATTGAATTTAGAAGAGATAAAAGTTTAAATCTAATCTTCGTCAGAAAAGTTTAGACGACTTCATTATGCTTACGCGTTGGCGGAATTAGTAAACAAGTTGACAAGTTAACAGGTAAGTTTGCCAAGCCTTTTTAAGCTTCTTACCATTATGACGTAGTGTATTGCATACTTACTCGTTAACCTGTTAACCTGTCAACCCGTCAACCCGTTAGTTACCAAGACTTGCGTTTTGGTTTACCACACGCCACTGCAGTACCTGAACGCGTGCTGCAAGGTAGGTGTCTTGGTATGTAGGTACAGCAGGAACAACCACCTTGCTGGGGTCGTATACAGGTGTGCCAAAGCCTTTGATACCTGACAAAGTAATCTTGTAGAAGTGGTTGCGCACAATACCATATTCGGCAATTGCGTCAGCATTTGCGTCAGTACTTCCAAGGTGCTTGATAGGAACATAGTAGTAAGCTCTACCGTCCTTTCTGATTTCAGCCTTATCTGCCTCAATGGCAGCCAATACTGTAGCCTTATCTACTTCAGTGAAAGTAGGAGTGGTGCCTGTAGTTGTCTTGGTGTAATACTTAGTACCAGCAGCGCCGTCTGCCAATGTCGGAGTTACGAGATATTGTTGTGTAGTACCATCAGGATTCTTAAAGTTGATGTCATCTTTTGAAAGCTGGGTATAATTTGTGCCATCAGTACTTGTGTAATACTGCGAGAATGTCAATGCCACCTGCCTCTTAAGATTGTCAATTCCAAGAATAGACACACCATTGTATCTACAAATTTCGGCATCATGCCAGTTGCCGGCAGCATCCTGGTATCTAAGAGTGGCAGCAACTGCAAACTTTGTCAGGTCATTGTCTTTCAAATTAGTGACTTTACTATCAGGCGTGTTAGGCAATGTGTACAACACGTCCTGCATCTGGGCTTTCAATTGGTTAAACGTAGGATTAACAGGCTGATTGCCGCCCGCGCCTGCATCAAATCCAACTGATTTTTCCCAGAAACAACGGTGAAAGTCGGAAGTCGTCCACGGACTAAAACCTAAAATTCCGTCGGTCCATGTCTTATTTACCTGCTTTTCTACCTCAGCCTTGCCATTCTCACTTGCCAAGCCCCAGCCTTCGATAACAGCATAAACATCATAGTCGCCGGATTTTCCAACAGGTTTTTTTGTACCATATTTGGTTTTGCCCCAGTTCGTACCGTTGCCAAGCTCAAAGGCTTCATTGTCAACATCGGCAGTAACCTTAGCCACAACACGCTCTACATAGAGGTCTACTGGTTTTTTCCTGGCAGTTTCTTCCGAAGTTGTTACATGACCTGCAACAAGCGATGCACAAACATCTTCACCTGCATTGACATATACAGAGTTGCTCATTACAAAGTCAGACACAGCACCGGTAGACGCATCTTTGTTGTAGAATTTGCTACCTACTGCAGAATAACGAAGTTCGCTCAATCTCATTACATCACCACCTTTTTCATTTTGGAGTGTTGTAGCCTCAACAGTTTCTGGATTAACAACTGCCACAATAGCAGCAGGAGCCGCAGACTGAACACCATTGATTACGAGCACGGTTTGCGTAATCTTTTCTATCTGTGATGGTGTGCCTGAAGTTGAGCTGTCGTCAGCAGGAGAAGCCTCAAGCCAGTTTTTGTTTCCGCCACCTTCTACACCCGTAACACCAGGATTCTTAATAAGATATGGCGAACCATCACCGTTGAAGAAGTAGAAGCGCACCTTTGTGATAGTGCTTTCCTCCGTAGTTCCATTCTCATAGTCATCAGTACCACGTGTTGCAGGAGTAGCTCCTACATTCACAATGTTCACAGCGAGATACTGCGGGTCACTACCAGGTTTTGTGCCGCCACCCATCTCTTCTTTGTCTGAAGCACATGCGGTCATCATCAATGCCACACATGCAAAAGGGAATAATTTAGGAATCTTCATAACAGGAAATTAAGTTGTTATTAATAATGTTGATATTTACTTTTCGCATTTAATAATCTCTTCATATATTTTCCGTGCCGCCTCAGCCTCAGGGCTGTTGCCAGCCTTGTCGAGATATGGCTTAGCACTCTCTGCGTCGCCAGCATTCAAACGTATGCAAGCAGCATTAAGGTTGGCAGTCGGGTCGTTAGGAAACATGCGTACCGCAATTTCCATCACCTCGTTAAACTCCTTCGAGCCAGGCTCGTAAGTTTGTGCCACCATAAACATCTCGTTTTGCGATAGCAGTTGCGGACGAGTTGTTATCAGTTTCTTTGCCTCTTCCACATTGAATGGACGAATCTTGTATTTTATGTGATAGTCAGAGTGGCGCAATGCAGGATAGCATGTTGCATGCAAAAACTTGTATTCCTCGGTATATTCAGCCTTTATCCGTGCCTCGCGTTCGTCTTCCTTCAGCGATGTGTCGTTGGCAATGCTGAGTATCTGCTGCTTGTGTTCCATGTTGCTTCCGGCAATATATTTGCACAGCCCCTCCCAGTCTTCGGCGGTATGCGACACAGTGAATATCTCTTTGTCGAGTTTTACCATGCGCTGCACATATTCCGTCAGCGTTTTCGCACGTGCTTGCGCCAAATAGTTGTTGCGATCGTATCTTCCTTCAGGCGATGCAAAGCCATGAATATTGATGCCCATCACGGTGATATTCTTGTCAGCCTTCAGCGCCTCGATGGTTCTCACTATGCTGTCCAGCTGTTCGGGGTTTCTGCGATATTGTGGATTCAGTTCTGTGCGGTTCACGGGGAAATCAATGTATGCCGTTTTGCTCAGCTCCTGAATTTTCTCTGCCACCACCTCTGGACGTACATACATGGCCGTAGGTCGTCGATATTCAGCCAGCTCATAGTGTTTGTTGCCAATGTTGTCGCCACAGCCGCAAAGGTCTTCGCTTATGCTCACCCTGTAGTTGCCCAACCTTTTGTCGTAGCTCATCGATTGCAGATATTCTATCTGTTGCGGCTTGCCGTTTTCTCTCCTCACCACATACGCCTCGTCGTTTTTCGCCTTTCGCCCGTTGCGTTGCTGCATTATGTGCTGTCGTTTGCCGTTTATCACCATCTTTGGCATCACCACCTCGCCATCGTCGGTAGCTATGGTTGGCGTGAACACAAACTGGTTGTTGGCACCCATCTTCAGTTTGTCCAGGTTCACAGTCATGGCAAGAGTCACCTTTTTGCCCATGCTCTTAACCCTCACATTCTCTATCGTTATGCTTTCGTTGGCTATATGCACACGCTTGCAGCCTTGCCCGTAGCATGTAACTGCGGCAAGGGTAAGTAGCGGTAATATGAATAGAATATTGTGTTTCATATCTTTGCTCTTATATATATACTTAGGAAAAGATAGGGGGTATTCTCTGTATTAGTTTATCACATAAATCAATGATATAGCGGCTTTGGTAGGGCCAAAATAGTTCTTGTGGCTACTCTTTAATTTCTTGCCACAAGTTCCGCATCTCATCTCGTCATATTTGATATAATCATATCCAACGCCCAGCGAAGCTTCAAGGTTCCAATGGCGAGATATTGGCCATTGGTAGCCACACGAAATGCCACCGCCTGCATACCAACCCTCGTAGCGATGACTCTTCAGGTTAGGTAGCAAACCCAATGGCAAGTCTACACCTCCCATATTAAATTCGCCACCCATCACATGGGGGCCAACAAACCAACCATTGAAACTCTGGCAAAACCAATGTCTATACTCAGCCATTGTGCTCCAATGTCTGAGCTTAGAGTGGTCGCCACCAGATTGCTCCCATGGATTTAGTCCATAAAACAGTTGTGCGGTATGCTTGTTGTTCAATGATAATTCTACACCGATATTTGGCGTGGTGGTTGCCCAATAAAGCGCGTTAGTTTTTATAGCTACAGTTTGAGCATATAGTAGGGTATTCGTCAATGACAAGAAAGCACCTAATAATATTTTAGTAATTCTCATAAGATATCTGTTTTATACAGCAGCTGAGTTCTGCTTTATATCAGTTCTACTTAAAGTTTGGGCTTTTCCCCGTTTTTTTTTGAGGGTGGGGTATTTAGCTCTTTCTCTAATTTCTTGAGTTCTTATTGAGTGTTTTTTGAGGTTCTTTGTTATTATGCCCTGGGGCATGTGTTTGATATTTTATATAAGTTGGTGCAAAGATAACATATTTTATCGGGGGGTAATATATTTTATAAAATTTTTTCTTAATACCAATATTTTTTTCGGCGCTCTATATAAAAAGAGACAAGTTGCACTCTGGAACATTCAAGTATGCTTGACGATCAAGAACCACGAAATAAGAGTTGGGAGGGGGCGCTTTTAACCGACCCCATAATGTGGTGAATGGAAGTTATAGGGCGAAATTTATAAAGGTGTACGGTTGAAACGACTCACTTGAACGTAGGGTGTGATTACATGTCATACCCTTTGTTCTAAAACGCATTTTTGTATAGTTTACGATGCTACGTTTTACTGTTTTTTTACTTGATAAGCGCAGCTTTTTCATTGATTGTGTTGGCTTTTGGGATAAAACTGTTATCTTGCGGTGTAAAGACGGATAAGAACTTGTTGGAGCAAGGATAAATCTCATAAAAAATTATTTTTACAGGCAAGATTTTTGCTTTTTGATGATTTAATAAGCAGAAACTAAAAAGCAAGAAATATGAGAATAACAAAGAAAACAATTCTGGCAATAGGTCTGATAGCCAGTTCGCTCACGCTGAACTCATGCGATTACAATGATAACAATGAGGTGTTACGGCGCCCAACTGCCCTTGTAACGGTGTATCCTTCTGCGCCTTACGGCTTCTTCATGCAACTTGATGAATCAACGTCGCTTGTACCTACCAATATGAAAGCCTCACCGTTTGGAGACAAGAAAGTGAGGGCTTTGGTGAACTATACAATAGAAGAGCGAAGCTACGGAGGCAACCAACAGAGTGTGTATGTAAATTGGATTGACAGCATCCGTACCAAACAGCCAGTAATGACGAAAGGATCAGAAGAAAAAAATGCAAAAGCATTTGGAAATGACCCTATTGAAATTGTCCGTGATTGGGTTTCTGTTGCCGAGGACGGATTTGTTACGCTCCGCATACGCACATTGTGGGGAGGAACTACCAAACATGTCATTAATCTTGTGAGCGGTGTGAACAAGGATAATGTATATGAGTTCGACTTGCGCCACAATGCCCAAGGTGACACCAACGGAAGAATGGGGGATGCACTTATAGCATTTGACCTCAACTCACTATGGAAGAAACATCCTAAGGAACTGAAGATAAAACTCAATTGGCTGTCGTTCCGTGGCAAAAAGTCTGCCGAACTGTCGCTCAAAATGCATACGGTCACATCAGCGTACAATACCGAAACACCCTCATTATTGCATCGTATAGAATAAAAAACTCGTTGTTACGAGATAGTGCAAATGCTTTTTGCCGTAAGGTAAAGGCATTTGCACTTCGTTGTTTCCAAAGCTTTTAACCCTACAAACATCATGTTCGGCATAACATTCAGAAAAGAAACGGAAGAGGAACGATGGTTGCGAAAGGCACTCGATGGCGACAATACTGCCACCGAGTGGATTTATCGCAAGCATGTGCGATACCTGTCTGCACTCTGCTCGCGCTACATCACAGAAGACGAAGACATTAAGGACGTGCTACAAGAATCGTTCTTCAAGATATTTACTTCTCTGGATAGTTTCAAGTATCGTGGAGAAGGGTCTTTGAAAGCATGGATGGCAAAAATTACTCTCAATGAGACCCTGAAGTTTGTACGCAACAACAGCCGTTTGCCCATTGATAGTATCGATGATAAAGATATAAACATTGCAGATGGCGACAGTATGGAGACTGAGGACATACCTACCGATGTACTTCATCAGTTTATACGTGAGTTGCCCGACGGATACCGAACTGTATTCAATCTCTATGTCATTGACGATAAGAGTCACAAGGAAATAGCCCAATTGCTCGGCATAAGGGAGAATACTTCAGCTTCGCAGCTGCACAAGGCCAAATCAATGCTGGCGCAGAAGATAAAACATTATAGAACCATCAATTCCATTTAACGTATGAAAAATAATTGGCAAAAAGACATACACGACCGTTTGGGCAACTATGAGAAAGATGCACCAAAAGGACTTTGGGAGGAGATTCGCAAAGGAACGACTGATGAGAATGGTGGCTATATGAACGGCGGCAGACCTTCCAGAATTTACTGGCTACGGCGC
>ENA-ORRX01000258-ORRX01000258.1-human-gut-metagenome-genome-assembly--contig:-NODE-258-length-20589-cov-4.2508_pt1 | contig 20589 bp, 12 predicted proteins | sample MGYA00242186_ERZ509153 | MGnify/ENA primary metagenome ERZ509153 (study PRJEB26280, sample SAMEA2338643) | human gut metagenome | biome: human gut; feature: human-associated habitat; material: faeces... | reverse complement strand
TTGTAAAATCTGACTCTGCGATTGAATCAGCGTTTCCTTAACTATTTCGCATTTCCCTCCTTCCTCTGGAAGGAGGTACCCCGAAGGGGCGGAGGTTGGCTAGTGGAATACGTTAATTCCGTTTCCCTCGACCAACCCCGGCTCGCTGCGCTCGCCTGCCCCTTCCAAAGGAAGGGGCTATCCCCCCCCTATCAAGCTGAACCTGTTGAACCCATTAAACCTATTTCCCGACCATCCTTCTGACACTCTCTTCTTTGGCTTCTCTCCATGCGGCTTCCGCATGAGCGAGGGCTTTGGTACGTTCATCGCAAAGTCTGGTGAGGGCTTCCATGGTTTCCTTTCCTGCCGGCGGAATGGGCAAACGGAGAAGTCGGGATGCCGTGAGATACCAATGCTTCCCTGCTTTCATTGTGGCGAGAAAAAGTTCGCCCAGTTTCCCATCGAAATAGAGTTTCACGTATTCGCCGGTATAGGCATCCAGCGGGCGGAAGGCCAAGATGCCTTCGTCAGATGCAGCACAAGGTTCTTTTACGACGGCAGTGCGAAGATGCCCTTCAAGCGTGGTCAGAACGAGGTCGCCTGCTGCAAGGACGCGAAGAACCACCGGCGTTTTCTGGGGTGCATGCGCCGCAAGATCCATCCGCACCCCCGAGTCCGTCACCGCTTCCCTAGAAATCAGCGGCAGGTCAGTTTCAATTTCTTCCATCGGCACATCGCAGAAGACGTCTCCAAGCGTGAAATCCGGTGAAACAATATTTTGAGAAAGGAGCATCTGAACGCTCGGCGAGCCATTGAAAGCGTAGAGATCATAGTTCCAGTCATCGGCTTCAATGAAGGTTTCCGACGGAAGCGAGAGCTGGTCGACGCCGCGGAAGGCGCCGTCTGCAAAATCCGACAGACCGAAAGACACGGTCTTAGCTGCTTCTCCGGCAAAGCGCAGGTAAGCGTACTCGTTCCCGCCGATTTCCGTATCATAGAAAGCCGTCAGTTTCTTCTCGGCCGCCACGCTTCTTCTGGCAGCAAGCGCAGCATCTCCCTCTTTCGTCAGCAGTGCCGAAGGAATGATCACGTCCATCACGCCTTTCTCGGCGAGGCGATGTCTCAAATCAGCGGCCGCTGCGATGCCGTCTGTTTCAAAATCAAAAATGTAATCGTAGTGCTCAGTATCTTCCGCGAGTTCGCTCTCGAGCATCGCACGGCCGCGTGGGAAGACGTAGTGAAGACGCTCCTTCCAGATGGCATCCTTCACCGCAACAGCGATACGTTTTCCCCCGAGATCCTGGAAAATTCCGGCAAGGTAAGGCAGATATTCTTCTGCGCCGGTGAAAAGCACCGTATTCCCCGCGGCCTCTGCCTTCTTTACCGCTTCTGCGAGCAGCGCATGCACTTTGGCAGGTGCCGTCGGCATTTCCGGCGCAAAGACCAGCGGCTCCACACGGAGCGCAAGTGTATAAACGCGCGCATAGGTATCTGCATCGCCCTCATACATGCCAAGCTTGTCTGCCGTGCGTTTCATATTCTCGTACAGGTCATCGATGGAGATCCCGTACTGGACATTCTCCGGATTCAGGAAAAGTACATAGTCCAGATAGCGCGCACGCATGACTTCATTAAAAATCCGCTCCCGCGGCACACCGTAGCGAGCGAATGTCTCTATCGCGTCATGAATATCGTTTGCAGTCATAAATCCTCCTTGGTGAATCAGTCTTCCTTATTATACTTCATAGAGGAAGGAAATAGTAGGGAAATGCACTTGGTTGGTGGATCTGGGACGGGAAACCGCTTATAAAAGAAAAGAGGAGCCGCGGGGAAGGCGGGATGATACGCTTTCATCATATGCTGCTCGTCCCCTTCGTTTCTGCTTCTCATGCAACAAAAAACGCCCATGGAAATCCATGAGCGTTTTCGGCATTCGTCCAATGATTAACGTTTGGAGAACTGGCTTGCTTTTCTTGCTTTCTTGAGACCGTATTTCTTACGTTCTTTCATTCTTGGATCACGGGTCAGGAGACCTGCGACTTTCAGAACTTTTCTGTAGTCTCCATCGACATCGAGGAGAGCACGGCTGATGCCATGACGGATAGCGCCAGCCTGGCCTGTACGTCCGCCGCCCTTTACGTTAGCGATGACGTCATATGCGGTGGTGGTACCGGTCAGTTCGAGCGGCTGTTTAATGATCAGTTCGAGGGTTGCGAGATCGAAGTAATCCTTCAGATCACGGCCATTGATTGTGATGTTACCCTGTCCCGGTACCAGACGGACTCTGGCAACGGATGTTTTTCTGCGGCCAGTGCCGTAGTATGTAGCTTCTGCCATTTCTTATTTCCTTCCCTTCTGGTTAACGGATATCAAATTTCAGTTCTTCAGGCTGCTGTGCTGCATGCGGATGTTCAGCGCCTGCGTATACGTGGAGCTTGCGGTACATCTGAGCACCGAGCTTGTTCTTCGGAAGCATGCCGCGGATAGCATGTTCTACGACCCATACCGGTTTTTCACGAAGAGCGTCGCCAGCCTTCTGGTATCTGTCGCCGCCGATATATCCGGTGTAGTGGAAGTAAACTTTCTTCAGTTCTTTTTTGCCGGAGAAAACGACTTTATCTGCGTTGATGATGATGACGTTGTCACCAGTGTCAACATGCGGTGTGTAGGTAGGTTTATTCTTGCCGGTCAGAACTTTGGCAACGCTGGCAGCCAGACGGCCAACAGTCAGTCCTGCAGCATCAACGATATACCATTTGCGAGTGATGTTGCCCGCATTGGCCATGAATGTTGTTTTCATTAGTAATGACTCCTTCTGAATAAAAAACAGAACCGCAAGATGTCATCCTTCCTCCGGGGCTAGTGGTTTCCGGACAAATCTCACAAGGAGTATTATATAGTTTTTTTACCTGCGTGTCAAATAGTTTTTAGGATGAAAATTTTTAAGGTTCAGGGTTCGGGGTTAGCCCGTGGAGCGGCTCGCTCCTTGATTACATTTGAAAGCCTCAATTGAATGAGAAATGGTGGTGCGGCGCGTTTCGTCATCCTGAGCGGAGAAAAACGTCGTATATTAGAAAATGGCTTATCTGAGATATGAGAACTAAGTCGAAGGATCTAAGCGCCGCGAAGTAGAAATAATGTCGATGCCCGAAGGTCTCCCGACTAACAGGTTTCCCATTTTGAACTTTCCAAACATGGCCCACCTGACCGCGAATGACAAAGATTTCTCGCTTGCGCTCGAAATGACGATATGGGAGTCTGATGTCTCCTAGTCTCTTAGTCTCTTAGTCACAAGTCACTTGAGATTTCTAATCCCCAATCCCTCATCCCTGCTTTCAAACTTCGGGGCTCCCCCTGAACCTTGAACCCTAATCAAAAACGCTCCCGCATTCACGAGAGCGTTTTTGCTATGCATGGACCATTAGCCCTTGAAGTACTTCACACCGGCTTCGAAGAGTGGCTGGTAGGTATCACCGGCGATGTTCTTTGCGATATTCTGGCCGCGGCGTTCGGTATGACCCATCTTACCGAGGACGCGTCCGTCAGGACTGGTGATGCCTTCGACAGCCCACGAGGAGCCGTTCGGATTGTAGCGGCTGTCGTAGGTCGGCTCGCCATCTGGCCCCACGTACTGTGTCGCGATCTGGCCATTGGCTGCGAGCGAGCGGATCTGTTCATCGGAAGCGATGAAGCGTCCTTCGCCGTGGCTGATGGCGATGGAGTGGAGGTCACCGGGCTGGCAGAGGGCAAGCCACGGGGACTTGGTCGATACGACCTTGGTCGTGACGAAGCGGGAGATATGACGGCCGAGCGTATTGAAGGTGAGCGTCGGTGCATCATCGGTGAGCGGCTTGAATTCACCATACGGTACGAGGCCGAGCTTGATCAGAGCCTGGAAACCGTTGCAGATGCCCATGGCAAGACCGTCTCTGACATGAAGGAGCTGGTCCATGGCCTCCATGAGCTTCTGATTTCTGAATACAGCGGCGATAAATTTGCCGCTGCCGTCCGGTTCATCGCCCGCAGAGAAGCCGCCCGGGAACATGACGATCTGCGCATGGCGGATGCGTTCTGCCATTTCATCGACGGAGTCCTTGAGTTCGGCTGCATCGCGATTTCTGAAGATGAAGATATCGCTGACCGCACCGGCACGTTCAAAGGCTCTCGCGCAGTCGACTTCACAGTTGTTGCCCGGCATGGTCGGGATGAAGACGCGCGGACGCGAAAGATTCGTATGGACATAGAACTGCGGGATGGCTTTCGTTTCCGGAAGGATCGGCGCTTCTTTCTGGATGTCGGCTGCGCGGCGCGGGAAGATCGGATCGAGCGTACCTTCATAGGAGCGCAGAAGCTCTTCGAGGGCGATCTCTTCCCCGCAGAGTTTCATGCTGTCCCCGCCGACGGTGCCGAGGATCTTCGTGTGCGGCTGTTTAGCAAATTCCTCTGCCAGTTCTGGCGTAGTTTCTACAAGGATCGCGCCATAGAAATTGCTGAAGTATTTGAAGAGCGGCAGATTTTCACCAAAAGTGACGCCGAGCTTGTTGCCGAAGGCCATCTTGGCTGCGGTCACTGCGACGCCGCCGTGTTCGACCGCTTTCATCGCTGCGATGTGTCCGGCCTTCACTTCCTGATAGAGGAAATCCGCATGCGCTTTGAATACATCAAGAAGCGGCATGCCGGCTTCGTCCTTCGGCTGGCCGAAGAGGACGAGGACATCGCCCTCCTTCTTGAGTTCCTGGCTGACAGCTTCGGAGGCTTTCCCCGGAGCGATTGCGAAGGAAACGAGTGTCGGCGGGACGTGAATGTCATTGAAGGTACCGCTCATGGAGTCCTTGCCGCCGATCGCTCCCAGGCCAAGGCTTTCCTGCATATGGAAAGCACCGAGGAGTGCGGCCGCCGGTTTGCCCCAGCTGGTCTTGTCAGTGAGCTTTTCGAAGTATTCCTGCAGCGTCAGGTAGGCTTTTCTCCAGTCAGCCCCCATCGCTACGAGGCGGGCCACGGAGAGGAGTACGGCGTAGGCTGCACCATGGAACGGGCTCCAGGATGCCAGATACGGATCGAAGCCATGTGCCATGAAGCTGGCGCTGTCAGTCTCTCCTTTGCGGACCGGGAACTTCGCTACCATCCCATCGGTCGGGGTCTTTTGGTACTTGCCGCCGAATGGCATGAGTACGGTACCGGCACCGATGGTGGAGTCGAAGCGTTCGGAGAGTCCCTGCTCCGAGCAGTTATTGAGATCTGCCATGGCAGAAAGCCAGGTCTTTTTGATGTCATGGATCTCTTCTTTATGGAAATAGCCAGCTTCATCCGGCTTTGCGATGTAGGCTTCCTTCACCTGCTGCGCGCCATTCGTGTCGAGGAAATCTCTCGAAATATCGACGATGGTATCCCCTCTCCACTTCATGACGAGGCGGCGGGTATCGGTCACATCGGCCACGATGGTGGCTTCGAGGTTTTCTTCTGCGGCATAGCGGATGAACTGGTCTGCATCTTCTTTTCTGACGACGACCGCCATACGTTCCTGCGATTCGGAAATCGCCAGCTCGGTTCCATCAAGGCCTTCGTATTTCTTCGGTACCTGATCAAGATCGATGTCAAGCCCGTCTGTCAGTTCACCGACAGCGACAGAGACACCGCCTGCACCGAAGTCATTGCAACGTTTGATGAGGCGTGTGACTTCCCCGCGACGGAAGAGGCACTGGATCTTTCTTTCCGTGATCGGATTGCCCTTCTGAACTTCTGCACCGCAGGTCTCGATGGACTCGGTATTCAGCTCCTTCGAAGATCCTGTCGCACCGCCCATGCCGTCACGGCCCGTGCGCCCGCCGACCAGGATGACGACGTCGCCGGGTGTCGGAGAAAGACGGATGACATGGTCTTCCGGAGCCGCTGCGACGACGGCGCCGATCTCCATGCGCTTCGCCATGAATCCCGGATGATAATATTCCTTGACCTCACCGGTGGCAAGACCGATCTGATTGCCGTAGGAGGAGTAGCCCTTGGCCGCTTCGACGACGATCTTTCTCTGCGGGAGCTTGCCTGCAAGCGTTTCGGAAAGCGGCATGCGCGGGTCTGCGGCGCCCGTCACGCGCATCGCCTGATACACATAGGAGCGTCCGGAGAGAGGGTCTCGGATACATCCGCCCAGGCAGGTCGCTGCCCCGCCGAATGGCTCGATCTCGGTCGGATGGTTGTGTGTTTCATTCTTGAAAAGGAGCAGCCAGTCTTCTTCGCCGTCGATGGTATCGATCTTCACCTTGATGGTGCAGGCATTGATCTCTTCCGACTGATCCAGATTTTCCAGCTTTCCTTCCTTGCGGAGAGCCTTGACAGCCGCTGTTGCCATATCCATCAGCGTCACAGGGCGCTTCGTGTCCTTGCCATAGATATGGATACGCGTCTCTTCGTAGTCTTTGAGCGCCTTGGAGATCGGAGCGGTAAAAGTGCCGTCTTCGACTTCGACAGAGGAGAGCTTGGTGGAGAAAGTGGTGTGACGGCAGTGGTCGGACCAGTAGGTATCGAGCACACGGATCTCTGTCACGGTCGGATCTCTCTTCTCTTCATCGCGGAAATAGTCACGGATCATCGCCATGTCATCATGGCTCATGGCAAGGCCCATGTCGGCGATCAGGGCATCGATCCCTGCATCATCCAGCTCGCAGACGCCCTTGACAACGGGTACTGCCTTCGGGTCTTCGATGGGAAGATCCAGCGTTTCTGCAGGAGCGAGACTTGCTTCACGGGACTCCACCGGATTCACAAGGAATTTCAGGATCTTCTCGCGGTCGCCTTCTGCGAAATGGCCATCAAAGGTGTAGACCAGCGCACAACGCACACGCGCGCCATCTTTTCCGGTGACAATGGCCAGACACTGCTCTGCCGAGTCCGCTCTCTGGTCATACTGCCCCGGCAGGAATTCGACGCCGATGACGAGATCGCCCTTTGGCAGTTCTGTCTCTACACTGTCGACCGGCGGTTCAGAGAATACGGTCGAGACCGCTTTCTCATAGTCTTCTCCGGAAAGTCCGTCGACATCGTAGCGATGATAGATCCCACAGCCTTCGATGCGGTCTCCCAGCACCTCTTTCAGCTCAGCCGTCAGGCTCTCTTCGCCCTGACGGAAACCAGCCTTTTTTCGTACATACAAACGTCTGATATCAGACAAGTTCAACACTCCTTCCTCGTTACTCGCCGGCGCAAAGGCGCAGGCTCCAGTCGGAAATGAAAAAAGCCACTAATACAGTTACATTTTATCATACCTGTCCAATGGAGAAAAATTAGAATTTCACGGTGAAGGTGCAGAACGAGCCCCTGAGACGTTTTGCCCTTTGATTGCGGATGAAATAGGTTCAGCAGGTTCTATAGGTTCAAAAAAAGGGGCGGTGCCCGAAAGGTGATTACATGCCACCTTCGGGCACCACCCATATACTGAGGGCAATGCCGCCACCGTAATTTTGAAGTTTGAAAGCAGGGATGAGTAGCTAGGGATTAGGAACAAGAGGTGATTGAAGTAGCGCAATTAGCATACTGACCGTTCTGTAAGGAAGACACTCGGCTGCGCTTCCGATGACGACGACGCGAAGCGCTATCAAAATTCTGCGGCGCTTCACTATTTTTGCGCCGCACCACCATTTCTAATTTCTCATTTCTAATTTCTCATTCGAGCAAAACTTTCATCTGCAATCCATGGGCGCTCCGCCCCATGGGCTAACCCCATTATCTAAATATCCACTCCGTGACCTTTTTCCCGCCCCAGATCGCGATCCCTGTCAGCCAAAGGTCTGAAACGAAGGGGATCATGGGAAGGTAGGACGGATCCATATAGACCTGCCAGCTTGCCTGCGGAAGATGGAGGGAGATCACCATCGGAATATAGAGGAGCATCAGCCAGAATATCCCGCTGAAAGCACACACCGTGATGCGCCGCCCCTTCGTCCCGGAAAGCGCCAGAAAGAGATAGATCCCGAATGTCATCATGCCGAGAATGATTTTCCCGTAGAAGACAAAGCTGAAAACCTCCAGCAGGAAGAAGCTCGCCGTGAAAGGATCAAGGCGCATGCCATTCGCATAGTAGAGCCCCAGGAAGGAGAGAATGGCAAAACCGGGAATAAGCCCGCTGAAATAAGCCGCGCCCAGCCAGACCTTCCGGCAAGCCCCCTTCTCCGAAAGCTTCTCATAGAGCGAAGGAAGCAGGTAGTCCAGCACGATCGCCGCCCCGGCAAAAAGCGTCAGCACGATAAAGAAAGCGATCGAGATCGGTATCGGACTATCCTTGAAGGCCTTGTCTGCCATCGGCAGATAGCTCCAAAAAATGACCATCTGCAGGATGATGAAGGAGATCCAGAGCGGCAAATGTACTGCCGCGCGCAGCGCTCCCCACTCACTGCCATAGCCTTTCCGCTGGAAGAGGAAAAAAAGAAACGGCACCAGAAGCCCCATTCCCCAGTAAGCGAGCGTCCCCACTGCCATGGCCTCAGCAGTGTGTACCAGAAATCCCCCGAAGCCCCAGGGAAGAATTCCCGCCAAGAGCCACAGCAGCTGATGAATGAATTTTTTATTTTTGATCATATGTATCACCTCGATGAGGACTATTGTACCACAGTTTCAGGGCTGGCGGCAGGGGGGAGGGTATGCCCGCGGGGCGTGCCGCCCCTTGATTATGAATGAAAGCCTTGCTCGAATGAGGAATGAAGGTGGCGGCTTCGCCGCAAGTATATATGGAGCGATGCCGAAAGTAGTATTCAAGTCACCAGTCACTAGTCACTCATAATCCCTGCTTTCAAACTTCAGGGGTGTAGTGTCGCTTCGCGCTTATCGTCATTTCGAGCGAAGTCGAGAAATCCCTCTCGCACTGCAGAAGTCAGCGTGTATGCGCTAAGGAAAAACGATGTCTTAGTGCTACCTCACATACGACAATGAGCGTTCTGCAATGGAGATCTCTCGACTTCGCTCGAGATGACGACAGCGCGAAGCGCTATCTAAAAAAAGCGGCGAAGCCGCCACGAGAGCCATGAACCATGAACCTTGAACCCTGAACCCTGAACCAAATGAAAGAAAATAAAAAAGGGGCTGTGAAGAAATGAATCCTCATTTCTTCACAGCCCCTTTTTCTCACTTCTTCTTTCCGTCTTCTTTCTTCCGCTTCTGTCTCATGTTTCTGCCCTTGTGTCCGAGCGCTTTATGCTCTTTTTTCTTGGTCGGCTTGTACATGCCGGGCGTCACGACCTTCTTCTTCGGCTTGCCTGCCTTCACGCGGCGGACATTCCCCTTCTCATCATAGCGGGTGATGGTCTCTTCAATGGATTTTTCCAGCTTCCGGAGAAGGAATCCATCCTCCGGCGTCGCATAGGTGATGGCGATCCCCTTCGTACCAGCGCGGCCGGTGCGGCCGATGCGATGGATATAGTATTCGAGATTTCTTGGGATCCCGTAATTGAAGACATGCGTAATGCCTTCGACGTCAAGCCCGCGTGCCGCGATATCGGAGGCAACGAGCACCTGAATGCGTGCTTTCTCAAATTCGCGAATGACCTGATTTCTCTGGCTCTGGCTCATATCCCCATGGATCTCATCCACGATGAAGTCCGTCTCCTCCTGCAGCTTGCCGGCGAGCTCATGCGCTTCCTCACGGGTATTCGTGAAAACGACGGCCATGTACGGATTCATCTCCATCAGATGACGAACGAGGAGCTTGAACTTGCGCGGGAGAGTCGTCTCATAGATGCGCTGCTCGACCGTCGAGGCAGTCGCTTTTTCTGCGACATCAAGGAAGGCCGGGTGGTGCATATACTTTCTGGCGAGGCGCTTCGCATCGTCAGGCATCGTCGCAGAGAAGAGCAGGAGCTGGCGCTTCTTCGGCGTCTCATCGATCAGGGCTTCGATATCTTCGCGGAACCCATTCGCCAGCATCTGGTCAGCTTCATCCAGGATGACCGTCTTCACATTCGAAAGGTCGAGACTCTTTCTGCGGATATGATCCAGAAGGCGCCCGGGTGTCCCGATGATGACATGCGGGTCACGCTTCAGCTTCTGCAGCTGGTTCTCGATCGTGCGTCCGCCGATGATATCTGCCCCATCCACACCGCACTCGATGGCAAAGGAACGCATCACGTCAAAGACCTGCTTGGCAAGTTCGCGGGTCGGTGTCATGATAAGCACCTGCGTCATGGCTTTGTCTGTTTCTACTCGCTGAATGACCGGCAGCAGATAGGCCAGCGTCTTCCCTGTCCCGGTCTGCGAACGGCCGATCAGATCACGTCCCTTGAAAGCGTTTGGGATCGCGGACATCTGGATGGGCGTCGGGGTCTTGATCCCCTGTGTCTTCAAAAGTTTCGTCAGCGTCTCATTCACGCCGAGCGCAGCAAATACGTTCATAGGTCCTCCTGTAAATGGGTTGGTTGTATGGAAATACGTAATTTAAGGTTTATGGTTCAGGTGGCGGCTTCGCCGCAATGATGTATGAGGCGATGCCCGAAAGTAGTATTCAAGTCACTAGTCCCTTGAGCTTCCTAATTCCTAGCTGTTAATTCCTAGTCACCAGTCACTGGCAGCCCCTTTTCTTATTGATTCTTCCCCAGCACCACGCCGAGGTCTTTATATCCTGCTGCCCCATTGAGCTCTTCCTTCGCGGCCGCATTCGCCAGATCATCGATGGCATATAGGAGCGGCGCTTTGCCTTCGTCGGGGGTGAAAAGCATCAGGACATCGAGTCCCTCACTTCCGGGGAAGAAATAGGAGCGGCAGTACATGGGGAGCTTCATCCCCTCCGCATTGTATGTGATCAGCCCGCCTGCGGTATAGACATAGGCTTCATCGACATCCAGGCGGCGGAAAGGCTCCAGCGAAGAAAGCTCTACCTTGATCGAAGAATCCGCAGCGGGGCCGATGACATTGCGAGCCAGACTCAGTACCGTCTCTTCGATCCCCTTCCGAAGAGGGGATGCCGGATTTAAGAGCGCGCGGTTCATCTGCGTCAGCCGGCGCCAGACATGTTCATCACGATTCATCTTGAAATACGGCTTCAGCGCTTCCGCCATCTCGACAGGGAGCAGAGCGCGAATGATATAGCCGGATGAGAAGCTCTGCTGCTTTTCCAATGTATACTGAAGCTGTCCCATCTGATAAGGAATGTCTTTCTCCATAAAATGGAGTGTCTCCGTCCCCGCTGCCTCCCGGTAGGTGAAGCCTTTGGGAAGCGAAGCGGCCGCGACGGCATTCATATCATACGCTTCTCCCCCCGCAGAGATCCCGCAGGCCAGTGCGAGCGTGAGAAGCAAACATTTCCATTTCATGGAAAATCCCCTTTCAAAAGTAAATGCAGCCGTGAAAAAGGCTTACGCTGTCCTGCCTAGATGGAGCGCGCATCATAAAGCGGAAGCACCGCGCATTTGAAATCATCGCATCCTTTCGCTGCTATCTCATCTCTTCATCCGATAGAATCCATACAGCAGGAGATCCGACAGCTGTTCGGCCGCCGCGTGGCTGCCATTCACCTCGATCAGATAGTACTTATCCCCCGCTTTCAAAAGATTGGCAGAGATCCAGAGGGGAAACGACAAGCCCTTTTCATTCGTCAGGATGACCTTCGCCTCCTGTCCCCAGCGGTAGGTACCGTCTTCATTTTTGAAAGCACGCCAGGGGACGAATCTCAAGATCTTCACGTGTATAGATGGACCTTTTTTCTGAGAGAGCACCTGATCCACCAATGCCTGGAACTCCGATGTCTGGATCTTCGGCATTCCGAAGAGCGAGGTCGGACGCTTGGCATCCTCAAGGAAAGCCGTAGACCAGAAGCGGGCTGCCTTCGGATGCCCCTCATGGAAGAAATCCTTCTCCGTCCCCGAGATGACATAGATGCCCGCGCTGTATGTCCCGCGCACATCCGTCTTGCGGATCTGGTACATGTGCATCGAATCATAGGGATACGGTGCTTTCTCCGGATACAGCTGCATGCCGGGCGGTACCGTCAGGATCGACCACATCGCAGCACGCGCCGATTTCCCATAATTCTTCCGGTGTGTCCCTTCGATCATGAACCGCGAGAGCTCTGACCCGCCGCCATCCGTGACCGTCACGTCCTTGGGAAATGGCAGGCGGCCGAGCCCATCGATCACAAGATCCTCCGCGGAAGACAGCAGGAAGCCACCAAAGACAAGCGCTGCGGAAAGCGCGAGTGGAAACAGTTTTTTTATCATGGCGTCTCCTTGAAAAAATGAGCGGAAAACGGTTCAGGGCTAGCCCGTAGGGCGGCTCTCCCTTTGATTTTGGTGGTGAAAGCTTTGCTTGAATGAGAAATCGTGGTGCGGCGCATCATAATATAGAAGCGCCGCGAAGTAAGAAAAATTGATGTCCTTATACACCATCATATTTATTCTATTGTAGAGAATCTCAAAGAAATACGCAAGAGGGCGCAATCCAAAAGCCCCTTCCTATTGGGGAGAGGCTTCGCCACGTTTTTTACGTTCTCACTGCACGCATATTGAAATAGTTTTCCGTAACGCCAGTAAGTCTGCTATTGTTTTTTTATCGTAATCACCGTTCCATGCGGTTTCGCTGGATTCATCGCATCCGCTAATCCGTCGAGCGTAGTAATTAAATCCGTATCTGCCGTTACTCTTGCTTCAAACAAAGTCCCCGCTTTATACGTTACGTTCTTTCCTTTCATCAGAAATCCGCCCACAGTAGATGCCAATAAAGCTACAGCAACAGCACCACCATCGCTTCCAGCCTCTTTTTTAGTTGTATACTGAAGCGGAATCTTAACTCCATTGACTGCATTCAAGGAGTTAATCTGAAATTCTAATTTCCCTGATCTGCCAAAAAAACCGCTCTTTGTTGCTTTAGTAACGACACCATACACTTCAGTCCCTGCCGGAGCTACAACGACATCATTGACTATCAGATTCTCTTTTAACGCCAGCGGAACTGGCATCCCCGTTTTTATGTGTTTAGAAGAAATATCCTGAGTTAATTCAACGGTCAGAATGGTATTTTTGGGAATGTACGCATGATTCGCCGGAATGGTGCTAATTTCCATCTTTTTTTCTGGATGCAAAATCGCCTGCGTTCTTTCTTTTATATCAGGAACATTCGCTTCATGTTCCGCTTTAATCATTGGTATATCATTACTTGCCGTTGTACGTTCGGCATAAGATACAACAGGATTTGACACAGAAAAGAGAAATGTACTTGCGCAAAGTACACCAATAACCAGCTTTGTCATTTTAGGCTTCATCGGCACGTCCTTCAATATAAAATTATTTTCTTGATTATAGCATAACTTTTCCTCAAAATAGACAAAAAATATTGAATTTCATATCCAACTTCGCTGCAATCATCTTCTAGGCGCTGTTCTTAGCGTTTCATTCACATCGTGTACTTGTTCTGGCTCGAAGGCTAACATATATAAAGCATAAAGTACTCCCACTACTATGAGAATCATTAACAAATATCAACCAAGGGTATCATGATATTCTGCCATTCCCATATTACCCTATCTACCCCTTCGAAGCCGAGAATGCTGGCACAAACAAAAAGCCCCTTCCCATCGGGAAGTAGTGCTGTTGAGTTAAGCGCCACGTAGCCCTAACATTGTTCAATAACCACTAGCCCCCCTATTGTCTCCGAAGCTTCCCCTCGAAGTGGGGAAATAAAACACTACTTCGCTATCAATTTTCTTAACTTAATAGCATTACACATGTGGGGAAGGCTGACGATATGAGAGCAACGCTTTCTTATTTATCATCCGCTCCAATAACGTTGCGGCACTTCGCGCCACCCATCACTCATGTCACTCTCCCAAAGGAGCGTAGCGATACGAGAAAAGCGCCTGACGCCATTCTATACTCCACGTCGCCATTCGTCATCATAAGCGGTGGGAATTTCGTATATTAGATGGTGGTTGTCAAAATAATTGAGGCATGAGTCGAAGAAGCTGCCTCAATTGAACCCATTGAACCTCGAACCCATCAAAAAAGCAGTCCTCTCAAATAGAGGACTGCTTTTTTATGATGCATCAATTATTCCGCATCGGATCCGGTTTCGAAGGATTCACCCTTATGGATGACATTCAGCTTGCGGTAGCGGGACATGCCTGTACCGGCCGGAATAAGTTTGCCGATGATGACATTTTCCTTGAGGCCGAGGAGCGGATCTTCCTTGCCTTTGATCGCTGCTTCGGTGAGGACACGGGTGGTTTCCTGGAAGGAAGCGGCGGAGAGGAAGGAGTCGGTCGCAAGAGCTGCCTTGGTGGTACCGAGGAGCAGGTTTTCGCCGACGGCTCTTTCTTTGCCTTCGTCGTCAAGACGCTGGTTCATCGCACGGAATGCGACGATATCGACAGTCTCGCCCGGGAGCCAGCCGGAGCCGCCCGGTTCGGTGATCTTGATCTTACGCAGCATCTGATGGACGATGATCTCGATGTGTTTATCGTTGATCTCTACGCCCTGGCTGCGGTAAACCTTCTGGACTTCCTTAACGATATAGTTCTGGGTCGCCTGTACCCCGAGGACATCAAGGATATCGTGCGGGTTGATGTTACCTTCAAAGAGACGGGTGCCGGCTTTGATGAATTCGCCGTTTGTGACAGAGATCTTCTTCGCTACCGGGATCTTTTCGCTTTCCGGGGCGATGTCCGGATCATTGCTGGTGATGGTAATGATCTTGACATTCGGGTTATCCTCTGCACTGGTGATGGAAACCGTGCCGTCGATACGGGAAATGATCGCATTGCCCTTTGGCTTGCGGGCTTCGAACAATTCTTCGACTCGTGGAAGACCCTGTGTGATATCTTCTGCAGAAGCAACGCCGCCGGTATGGAAGGTACGCATGGTCAGCTGGGTACCCGGTTCGCCGATGGACTGTGCAGCGATGATGCCGACTGCTTCGCCGATTTCTACGTGACGGCCGGTCGCCAGATTTCTGCCATAGCACTTCGCGCAGACGCCGTGAGCGGAATGGCAGGTGAGGATGGAACGAACCTTCAGTTTGTCGTAGTATTTCTGGATTTCTTCTGCCTGGGCATCGGAAATTTCTTCATTCTTCTTCGCGATGACTTCGCCGGTGGTCGGGTTCACGACATCTTCCAGCGGGCAGCGGCCTGCGATACGGTCAGCCAGAGACTCGATCGGCTGGCCTTTTTCTTCGATGAGGGAGACTTCGACGCCTTCCGCTTCATCCATGCGGACTTTGAGCACCGGGATATCGGAAACAAGGATCTTCTCTGCGACATCGCTGTCGATGACGGTGCCTGCCGGGAAGAGGACATTGCCTTGGCGGTCATAGGCATCTTCTTCGAGTTTCTTGCCTGCGAAGTGGACAGTCAGATGATGGCGCATAGCGCGGTTGTATTCAGCGACAGCATCCTGTGTGCCGAGGTCAAAGGTCTTCGGCTCTGCGGCTTCGATGCCGTCAGCGGTCGGGATGATGACGGAAATATGTTCTACGAGGTGACGGTTCAGCAGGGTCACATCGTCCGCATCGAGGGTCTTGCCCTTGACGAGGAGGATATCTCCATTTCTGCGGTCGAGGACATCTTCATCCAGAACTGCGCCGAGGAGCGTCTGCTTGAGACCCATGATGGTCTTCTTGACTTCCGGCTGAGAGGCGATGAGGCTCTGTTCTCTGTCGAAATTCAGAACCTGTACGTCGCAGTCTTCTTCGCGAACGATGACGTCCTGGGAAACGTCGACCAGACGACGGGTAAGGTAACCGGAGTCTGCGGTACGGAGTGCGGTATCGGCAAGACCCTTACGAGCGCCGTGGGAAGAGGTAAAGTAATCGAGGACGGTCAGACCTTCACGGAAGTTTGCCTTTACAGGGAGTTCGACCGTCTTACCGGAGGTATCGGCGATGAGGCCGCGCATGCCGGCCAGCTGACGGATCTGGTTATCGTTACCACGGGCGCCGGACTGGGCCATCATGGTCAGCGGGTTGAACTTCACCATGGAGCTCTTCATCGCAGCACCGACTTCGTCGGTCTTCTTGCTCCATACTTCGACGACTCTTCTGTATCTTTCGTCATCGGTCATGAGACCGCGGCGGAAGAAGCGTTTGATCTGTTCGACTTTTTCATCGCCGTCTTCCAGGATCTTATCCTTTTCCGGTGGTACAGCGACATCGTAAATGCCGATGGAAATACCAGAGATCAAAGCGTAGTGGAAGCCGAGGGCTTTCACGGAGTCGAGCAGATCGCCGGTCGCCTTGAATCCGAGTTTTTTGAAGCAGTCATTGACGAGCTTGCCCATCTGCTTCTTTCCGATGGTGACGCCGAGACCATTGTTTTCGACGGTATAAGTATTGCCGTTTTCATCAAGGCGCTTTTCATGACGCTTGTAGAAGAAACGCAGTTCTCTCGGGATCGCATAGTTGAAGATCAGGCGGCCCGGGGTGGTGATGACAAGATCATCATCAGATTCATTGAATCCGTCCGGACGATCTTCCTTCGGGATGAAGACTTTGATGAAATCATGGATCTTGATCTGATGCAGGTTGTAAGCCAGCATGACTTCGTCATAGCCGGTGTAAGCGCGAAGCTCGGAGGTGTCCATCTCATCTTCGGCTTTCTTCCACTGCTTCATGACATCGAATTTCGCCTTCGGATTTTCTTTCTTTTCTTCGTCGGTGAAATCGACCTTCGTATCGTTGGCAGTCTGTACGATGGTGAGGTAGTAAGAGCCGAGGATCATATCCTGCGAAGGAATAGCGACTGGCTTGCCGTCCTTTGTGGACAGGATGTTGTTGATGGAGAGCATCAGGGTGCGTGCTTCAGCCTGCGCTTCGACGGACAGCGGCAGATGGCAGGCCATCTGGTCACCATCGAAGTCAGCGTTATAGCCTGGGCATACAAGTGGATGCAGCTTGATCGCGCGGCCTTCCCAGAGGATCGGTTCGAAAGCCTGGATACCGAGTCTGTGCAGTGTCGGTGCGCGGTTCAGGAGGACCGGGTGTTCTTTGATGACATCGCCAAGGACTTCCCAGACTTCCGGAGCGAGCTTATCGACCTTCTTGCGTGCCGCTTTGAGGTTGCTTGCGACGCCTCTCTTAATGAGTTCATGCATGATGAACGGCTTGAAGAGCTCGATCGCCATTTCCTTCGGCAGGCCGCACTGGTACATTTTGAGTTCTGGGCCGACGACGATAACGGAACGGCCGGAGTAGTCGACACGTTTGCCGAGGAGGTTCTGACGGAAACGGCCCTGCTTGCCCTTCAGCATATCGGAGAGGGATTTCAGCGGGCGGTTGCCCGGGCCGGAGACGGCGCGTCCGCGACGGCCGTTATCGATCAGGGCATCGACAGCTTCCTGCAACATACGTTTTTCGTTTCTGATGATGATCTCCGGAGCACCGAGTTCCAGAAGTCTCTTCAGACGGTTATTTCTATTGATGACGCGGCGATAGAGGTCATTCAGGTCGGAGGTGGCGAAACGGCCGCCATCGAGCTGGACCATCGGACGCAGATCCGGAGGAATGACCGGCAGGACAGAGAGGATCATCCATTCCGGCTTGTTTCCGGAATGCAGGAAGGCTTCGACTTCCTCAAGACGACGGATGCATCTGACCTTGCGCTGACCGCTGCCCTCTTCGATCTCTTTCTGCAGTGCTTTTTCCAGCTTCGGCAGATCGAGCTCTTTCAGCAGGTACTGGATCGCTTCGGCCCCCATCTGGGCTTTGAATGCTTTCTTGCCATAGGTAGCTACGGCATCCTGATATTCCTGTTCATTCAGGACCTGGCACTTGGACAGGTTTGTATCGCCCGGATCGAGGACGATATAAGCTGCAAAGTACAGGACTCTTTCGAGCTGGCGAGGAGAGATCTCAAGGATGAGGCCGATACGGGACGGCGTGCCCTTGAAGTACCAGATATGGGAAACCGGGCAGGCCAGAGAAATATGACCCATGCGTTCACGGCGGACTTTGGAAGAGGTGACTTCGACGCCGCACTTGTCGCAGATGGTGCCTCTGTAACGCATCTTTTTGTACTTGCCGCATTTGCATTCCCAGTCTTTGGTCGGTCCGAAAATCTTTTCACAGAAGAGACCGTCGGTTTCTGCCTTCAGGGTTCTGTAATTGATGGTTTCCGGCTTCGTCACTTCCCCGTGAGACCATTCAAGAATCTTTTCCGGAGAAGCGATACCGATTTTCATGGAATCAAATTCATTTACATCTAACAATTGATTAGCGCTCCTTTCCGGAATCAGTCATCCTGGCTGTCATTCGTAAAGCCAAGTTCTGTATCAAGATCAGTTTCACCAAAGCCGGCTTCTACGGGAGCCTGTGCATTGGCTTCTGCTTCGAGTGTATCATTGAAGGATGCGACATCATCGCCGGCGTTTTCGATAGCGCCATTCATGTGGCTTTCCATGTCGTTTCTGGAATCGGAAACGGCATCATCACCTTCCATGGCTTCTTTCAGTTCATCCTTATGCCATGGCTGTCCGCCGCCGTAGCCCTGTTCCAGATCGCTTTCATCGAGCTCTTTCAGGACGACTTCATCGCCATTTTCATTCAGGATACGGACATCGAGGCCGATGGAGTTCCTTCATGAGGACCTTGAAGGATTCCGGTACGCCCGGGCTCGGGATGTTTTCGCCCTTGACGATCTTTTCATAGGCTTTGACACGGCCGATGACATCATCGGACTTCACGGTCAGGATCTCCTGCAGCGTGTAAGCCGCGCCGTAGGCTTCGAGAGCCCAGACTTCCATTTCGCCGAAACGCTGGCCGCCGAACTGTGCCTTGCCGCCCAGCGGCTGCTGGTGGAGCGGGCATGGATCTTATCATCGACGAGATGATGGAGCTTTAACATGTATTTCCAGCCGATCGTGACCTGATTGTCCAGTTTTTCACCGGTACGGCCATCATAGAGGTCCGTCTTCGCACCGGCCGGAAGGCCTGCTGCCTTCAGTGTAGCTGCGAGGTCTTCATCTCGGCAGCCGTCGAAGACCGGGGTCGCGATATGGATACCGGACTCGGTCGGTTCAGGCATACCGTATTTTTCGAAATCATAGCCGCAGTCAATGAGGCGCTGCTTCATTTCTTCATACTCCGGAGAACCGACACCGGCTGCCATAGCCGCATGGATCTCTTCGCCGAGCATATGGCAGGCCCAGGAAAGATGAATTTCCAGGATCTGACCGATGTTCATTCGGGACGGTACGCCCAGTGGGTTCAGTACCAGATCGACCGGACGGCCATCTGGTGTGAACGGCATATCTTCGACCGGCATGATACGAGAGCATACGCACTTGTTGCCGTGACGGCCTGCCATCTTATCGCCTTCACGGATCTTACGTTTCTGGGCGATGTAGACACGGACGAGCTTGTTCACGCCCGGTGCCAGCTCATCACCGTTTTCACGGGTGAAGACCTTGACATCGACGACCTTGCCGAATTCGCCGTGCGGCACACGCAGGGAGGTATCACGGACTTCTCTTTCTTTGTCACCGAAGATCGCACGCAGCAGTCGTTCTTCCGGCGTCAGCTCCGTCTCGCCCTTCGGGGTGACCTTGCCGACCAGGATATCGCCTGGACGGACGTCAGCGCCGACCATGATGATACCGTTTTCGTCGAGGTATTTCACAGCGTCTTCCGAAACAGAAGACAGCTGACGGGTGATCTCTTCCTCGCCCAGCTTCGTGTCGCGGGCATCGCATTCATATTCTTCAATATGAATGGAGGTGTACAGGTCATCCTTGCAGAGACGTTCGGAAATCAGAACGGCGTCTTCGTGGTTGTACCCTTCCCAGGATACGAAAGCTACGAGTACGTTGTGGCCGAGGGCGAGTTCGCCGCCATCGGTCGCCATGCCGTCTGCCAGCGTGTCTCCCGCTTCTACGCGGTCGCCCTTGGATACGATCGGGTGCTGGTTGATGCAGGTGGACTGGTTGGAACGCATGAATTTGATGATGTCGTAGGTGTCAAGCTCACCGTTCTCTGCGCGAACGATGAGCTGGCGACCCGTGACTCTTTCGACAGTGCCGGCACGCTTAGCGAGGATGCAGACACCGGAGTCCTGACCAGCGACCCATTCCATGCCGGTGCCGACGAGCGGCGCTTCCGGACGCAGGAGCGGTACAGCCTGACGCTGCATGTTCGCACCCATCAGAGCTCGGTTCGTATCATCGTGTTCGAGGAATGGAATGAGGGAGGTACCGATGGAGACGACCTGCTTCGGAGATACGTCCATCAGCACGACTTCTTCCGGTTCCGCTTCGAGTACGTCCGGGCCGCGGCGGCTCGCTACATTCTTATGAACGAAATGACCTTCTGCATCGAGCGGTTCGCTCGCCTGTGCGATGATCTTATCTTCTTCGATATCAGCGGTGACATATTCGCACTTGTCAGTGACAGTGTGGGTCTTTTCATCGATCAGACGGTACGGTGTCTCGATGAGACCGTACTTGTTGATGACGCCGTAGTTGGACAGAGAGGAGATCAAGCCGATGTTCGGACCTTCAGGGGTTTCTACCGGGCACATACGTCCATAGTGGGAGTAATGTACGTCGCGGACTTCGAAGCCCGCACGTTCACGGGAAAGACCGCCAGGTCCCAGAGCAGAAAGACGACGCTTATGCGTGAGTTCGGCAAGCGGGTTCGTCTGGTCCATGAACT
>ENA-ORRX01000254-ORRX01000254.1-human-gut-metagenome-genome-assembly--contig:-NODE-254-length-20838-cov-25.5123_pt1 | contig 20838 bp, 16 predicted proteins | sample MGYA00242186_ERZ509153 | MGnify/ENA primary metagenome ERZ509153 (study PRJEB26280, sample SAMEA2338643) | human gut metagenome | biome: human gut; feature: human-associated habitat; material: faeces... | reverse complement strand
TGCAAAAGTTGAGACCGTAGATGGACAGGTCATTAGTATAAGACAGAGCACAGAGGCAGAGAGTAAACTCTCCGCCATCTATGATTTGCTCTACATTAACCCCAAACCGCTCGGGAAAAGAAAATCCATGCTACACCCAAATCAGACTTCAAAAAATCCGGATATTGGAAATCAGGGAGTTACATAACGGGTGGCTGCAATGTGGGTTAAGATGAAGGGCGATGAAGGGTGGTGAAGGGTGATTTTAAGTTATTTCCCTTGTAACCGCTTGGGTGTCAGGTGCTTATTATGCGCTGGTGAAGGGTGATGGGGTTTTCTCGTTTCGCTCTTCAAATTTTCGATTACCTTCCGGATTACACAATTGGCAAACTGATACCATTGATTTTCTGATAGATGTCTAATGCGTAGATATCTGTCATGCCGCTGATGTAATCTATCACGGCCATGATGCGCTCTTCCAAATCGGGATTGTTGATGTCGTATTGGCTGCTTACACGGCGAATGAGTTGCTGGGAATAGAAACGGGTCGGGTTGATGGCGGCATCAATAAACACCTCCATCAGCGTAGCCATAATTTTATAACCTGACAGTTCTATGTCAAGTACTGGTTTGCTGTGGTAAATCTTGGCAAAGGAAATCTTTTCGCATTGCTTGTAGGCATTACGTTGTTGCTCTGCAATATGGTCGATGAGGCTCCCCTGGAAAGTACCGGCAAGTATTTCGTCCTCATGCTCGATGAAAGTCTTGACGCATTCGTTCTCCAGTCTGCCGATAACGCTGGCTCGCATATAAACCACCTTTTCGTTTTCATCGGTTACCCCTTCGTCGATTATGCGCTGTCGAATCCTGCGCTGGGTGTCCTCATCAAAGAAAGCTAAAAGCAACTCTTCTGTTTCCTTGAATGATAGAATTTTCAACTTGTGGGAATCCTCAATGTCCATGATTTCGTAGCAGATGTCGTCTGCAGCCTCTACCATATATACTAAGGGATGACGGGCATACTTGAGCGGTTCGCCAGGTTGGGAAAAACAGGTAATGCCCAATTCTTCTGCAATTCGCTGATACGATTCCGTCTCGGAAGTGAAAAAACCGAACTTGCCGTGACTTCCAGCCAGACTGCTGGCAAATGGATATTTCACGATGGAAGCAAGCATGGAATAGGTCATCACAAAACCGCCCTGACGTCTTCCCTTAAAACAATGAGTAAGGATGCGGAAGGCATTGGCATTTCCCTCGAAATGGGTGATGTCGTCCCAAAACTTCTTGCTAACCTTGTCTTTAACTGCAAGTCCTGCTCCTTCAGTAAAAAAAGTCTGGATGGCTTTCTCGCCTGAATGGCCGAATGGAGGATTGCCTAAGTCGTGGGCAAGACAGGCAGCACTCACGATGGTGCCGATTTCCTCGAAAAAAGTGTCTTTTAATTCTGGACGTTTCTCTATGATGCGGCGGGAAATATCGTTGCCAAGCGACATTCCTACACTCGCCACTTCCAGACTGTGGGTGAGGCGGTTATGCACGAAGATGCTACCTGGCAGAGGGAATACCTGGGTCTTGTTTTGTAAGCGACGGAAAGCTGAGGAGAAAATAAGGCGATCGTAATCGCGCTTGAATTCAGAGCGATCGTCATGGCGTTCGGCATGCTTATGCTCTTGTCCGAAACGCTTGTTTGATATGAGTTTTTTCCATTCCATGACGCAAAAATACACCTTTATTTGCATAATGCAAAATAAAAAGCACTTATTTTTGTTTAAAATCTTGCATTTTTCTTTCAAAAATTCCTTATTGTGCTCAAAAAGCAGTATTTTTGCACAATCTATGCTGTGCTTTACTTTAAAAAGCCAAGCAACTTGAAATATTTAAAAGTGTAATTATGATTAAAATCCAGATTATCAACAAGGGGCGCCAGCCTCTGCCAACATACGCCACACCTCAGAGTGCGGGCATGGATTTGCGTGCTAACATTGACGAGCCTATCGTACTCCATCCCATGGAGAGAAGACTTGTGCCTACAGGACTTTATATGGCTTTGCCTGCAGGATTGGAGGCGCAGATTCGCCCTCGCAGCGGTCTTGCTCTGAAGCATGGCATTACTGTGCTCAATACTCCTGGAACAATCGATGCTGACTATCGTGGTGAAATCATGGTATTGCTCATCAATTTCTCTCAGGAAGATTTCGTTATAAATGAGGGGGAGCGTATTGCACAAATGGTTATTGCCAAGCACGAACAAGGGGAATTCGTTGAGGTGGAAAGTCTTGATGAAACTGAACGTGGCGCAGGCGGATATGGACATACTGGAGTCAAATAAGAATATAAGGTATTCTGGTGTTAAATCAATATTTTTTAAGAGGAAACGATTAACGTGAAGATTAGTGCTAAATATATAGCTTTGGGAATGGTGGCTCTGTTGCTCGGAACTGCCACTTTGCCATCTTTGGCGCGTAAGAAAAAGCAAGTTAAAGCTGTTGCTGCTGAACAGGATACAATTCCTGCAAATGATAAGAAACGCTTTGATTACTTCTTCCTGGAGGCCATTCGCCAACAAGGTGCAGGCAACTATAGTGCTGCCTTCGACTTGCTGGAGCATGCCCGTGCCATCAATCCCCATGCGGCTGAGGTGTATTATTTCCAGTCGGTGTATTACTCACAAATGAAAAAGGATTCCGTCGCTTTAGCCTGTCTGGAAAAGGCTGTTAGTCTTAATCCTGAAAACCAGACCTATCCGGAGCGACTGGCGCAGTACTATATTGGCAATCAACAGTATGACAAAGCGATAGACTCGTATGAGCTGATTTATGCGCATAATCATGATAATACGGATGCTTTGCGCATTCTTCTCCAACTTTATCAGCAGAAAAATGATTTCTCGAAAATGCTTTCTACGATTGCCCGATTAGAAAAGGAAGAGGGCGAGAGCGAGCAGTTTACCCTGTCTAAAATGCGTGTCTATGAAATGATGGGGGATAGCAAAGCTGCTTATCGGGAATTGGAAAGCCTTTCTGATAAGCACCCTCTTGATATGGTCTATAAGACAATGTTGGGTAACTGGCTGATGCAGCACGACAGACAAAAGGAAGCATATAAGCTCTTTACGGATGTTCTCAAGGAGGAACCTGACAACGCCTATGCGGAGTCTTCGCTATATGATTATTACAATGCTACTGGTCAGAAAGAACAGGCACGACTGATGCTGGACCGTATCTTGCTGGGAAAAAATACGGAATTGGAAACAAAAATCGTGATGATTCGTTCTTTTATTCAGGAGAATGAACGTAATGGCGGTGATTCGACTGAGGTATTGAATCTCTTCACGAAGATACTCAATGTGCCTAAGCCTTCTGGTGAATTGGCAGAACTGAGAGCTGCTTATATGGACTTGAAGAAGATGCCGCAGGATTCTGTAGATGCTGCTTTCCAGAAAGTTCTGACGATTGCTCCCGATAATGCGAGTGCCCGTTTGCAACTGGTACAAAGTCTATGGGGCCAAAAGAAATATGATGAGGTTATTGACATGACCAACCAGGCTCAGGCATACAATCCTGATGAGATGGTATTCTATTATTTTGGAGGAATGGCGCATTATATGAAAGGGGATGATGATGCTACTCTCGTGACTTTCCGAAAGGGATTGGCACAGATAAATGAAAAGAGTTCACCTGCCTTGGTGTCTGACCTATATATGATTATGGGAGATATCTTGAACAGGAAAGGTTTGGAAGATGAGTCGTTTGCTGCCTATGATTCCTGTTTGCAATGGAAGGATGATAATGTGGCTGCGCTCAATAACTATGCTTATTATATCAGCTTGAAGGGAAAAGAGTTGCACAAGGCGGAGCAGATGAGTTTTAAGACCATCAAGGCGGAACCGAAAAATGGTACTTATCTGGATACCTATGCCTGGATTCTCTTCATGGAAGAGCGTTATCATGAGGCAAAAATCTATATCGACCAGGCTATTGCCAATCTGGATTCGACTCAGAACAACAATACCGTCATCGAGCATGCTGGGGATATTTATGCTATGAATGGACTAACAGAAGAAGCTCTGAAGTTTTGGAAACAGTCGTATGATGCTGGCAATAAATCGGAAGGTATCATGACGAAAATTAAGAATAAAAGATACATCACGGAGGAAGAAATCAAGAGAATGACAGGTGGTTCGGCTGTAACTCCTGATCGCAAATCTCAAAGTCGAAGTGGTGCGAAAAAGAATAATAAATTGAGAAATGGAAAGAAAAAATAAAAACTTCGTCAAAGTGATAGCTCTTTGTCTGCCGCTTTTACTGGGTGCATGTGGTACCAAGAAGGTTGTAGAAGGGAATGGTTCGATTTCTACTTCCCAGTCCCAGAATGCAAATTCCAGTCGCGGACACCAGAGTGAAGCGTTAAAGAAATTGACCTTCGTGCAGAAAGTTTCTGACAACCAGGTCTATTCTAAGAATATTGTTGGCAATATGTCGTTCAGTCTTCAGATGGGCAGCAAGGACATTTCTGTGCCAGGTGCTCTTCGCATGAGAAAGGACCAGGTGATTCGTATCCAACTTTTTATTCCTATCTTAGGTACAGAGGTTGGCAGACTGGAATTCACTCCAGACTATGTGCTGATTATCGACCGTTTGCACAAGGAATATATCAAGGCTGATTACAATCAGGTGGATTTCCTGAAGAAACAGGGAGTTAATTTCTATTCCTTGCAAGCCTTGTTCTGGAATCAACTCTTGTTGCCTGGTAACCAGAGAGTTTCTGAATCAGACTTGAAGAAATTTGATGCCGACTTGGATGCTGCCGGCGATGTGGTGCCTGTTACTTTCAAACAGGGGAACATGACCTACGCCTGGGGTGCTGACCGTAATACAGGTCGTATCTTACAGTCTGATGTGAAGTATAAGACTGCCAACAGCAATTCGGTGCTTCATATAGACTATAGTAATTTTAAGAATGTAGGAGTAAAACAATTCCCAGCCTCTCTGAAACTGAAGTTTATGACCGATTTGGCGAAATCTGACAAAGAAATGCAGATTTCCATTGATATGAATGCGGTAAAGACAGATAGTAATTGGGAGGCAGAGACTAAGGTGTCAGATAAATATAAAAAGGTATCTCCTGAGGATGTCCTCAGTAAAATCATGAATATGTAATGAGACGTATATTATTATTCATATTAGCACTTTCTTTTACGCTTTCTCCTTTTGCTCAACATAAAACTACGAGGAAGAAAGCGACCGTAACTGCTCACAAGAAGTCAGTCCGTAAGACTCCTCAAAAGAAAGTTGTAAGAAGAAAGCCGGTTGCCAGGAAAACAACTCATGCTGCCCCTTCTCAAGCAGAAAGAAAGGCTGCTACCTATAGCAATGCTTCTATCAGAGGATTGCAGGGTCAGCGTGCCAATATCCAAAAGAAAATCAGGGAGCAGGAACAGGCTCTTCGTAGGAATAAGGAGGATGTGAAGAAACGCTTGCAAGACTTGATGGCTATCAATGGTGAGATAGATCAGCGACAGAAGAATATTGAAGGTATCCAGAAGGATATTCAGCATATTGAGGGCAATATCGGTATTTTGAATGCTCAGCTCAAGACCTTGGAACAGCAGTTGCAGGACCGTAAAAACAAGTATATCCGCTCAATGAGATATATGAGCCGTCATCATTCGGTACAGGAGAAGCTGATGTTTATTTTTAGTGCCAAGAGTTTGTCACAGATGTATCGCCGCCTGTCTTTCATCCGTCAATATTCTGCTTTTCAAAAAGCTCAGGGTGAAGCTGTTAAGGCGAAACAAAACCAGGTGAATGACAAGCACAGACAACTGCAGACGGTCAAGGGCCATAAGAATAATCTGTTGTATAAAGGAAAACAGGAGAAGACTGTACTGGAAGGAAAACAGCAGGAACAGAAAGTGGTAGTTCAGGGACTTCAAAAGCAACAGAAGACTATTCAGGCTGTTATTGCAGACCAGCGCCAGAAGGATGCTGCCATCAATGCTCAGATTGATCGGTTGATAGCACAGGAAGTTGCAAAAGCCCGTGCCCGTGCTGCAGCTGAGGCTAAACGCAAGGCTGCTGCAGCTGCTGCAGCCAAAAAGCGAGCTGCAGAATTGGCTCGTAAGAAAGCTGCTGCAGAAGCAGCTGCTCGTGAAAATGCCCGACGAATTGCTGAGGCAAAAGCGCGCGAAGCAGCTGCTGAGGCTGCAAGACGTAAGGCTGCTGAAGAAGCAAGATTGGCACAGGAGGCTGCAAAGAAAGCTCTAGAGGAAGCTGCCCGACAAGCTGAGGCTAAAGCAAAGGCGAAGGCTCAGGCTGCTGCTCGTGCTGCTGCAGAAGCTGCTGCCAGAGCTGCTGCTGAACAGGCTGCCAAACAAGCTGCTGCAGAACAGGCTGCCCGTGAGGCTGAGGCTAATCGTAAGGCTGCCGAGTTGAAGGCTAAAGCTGATGCTGAGCGCAGTAAGAAGGAAATTGCTGAAGCTAAACAGGATGCGCAGGAAGCGGCTACCCTGAGTACGGTTGACCGTATGTTGAGTGGTGGTTTCGAGTCTAATCGTGGTCGCTTGCCGATGCCGATTAGCGGCAGTTATCGCATTGTGAGTCATTTCGGACAATATCATGTAGAAGGCTTAAAGGGCGTCACACTGGATAATAAGGGTATCAATATCTTAGGTAAACCTGGTTGTGTGGCTCGTAGCATTTATGATGGTGAGGTTAGTGCTGTCTTCGGATATGGAGGAATGTGGAATGTCCTTGTTCGTCATGGTGCTTATATCTCTGTCTATTGTAACTTGAAATCTGTCAGCGTTCATAAGGGACAGCGAGTTTCGGCTCGTCAGGCTTTAGGTGCTGTAGGATCTGATCATATTCTCCAATTCCAGTTGCGTAAGGAAACGGCAAAACTGAATCCTGAAGCTTGGCTTGGAAGATAGAAAAATAGGGTGGCGGCTAACGAATTGCATAATTTGTTGGCCGCCATCTTTTTGTTGTTATATATAAGGATTTTTTTGTAAGAAACACTTTCTTGAAAACCTGTTCAAAAGTTCAGATATTTGTGCAAACGTTTGCTCACGAAAAACTTGGGAATTTCTTAATATCTTGCTAATACTTAAGGAATTTATGGATATTTTTGCAAACGGAACAGATTAGTAACTAAATATCTTTAAACTTAATTATGCAAAAGAATTACTTATTATTTAACTTATTTATCTTGCTTTTTGGCATGACATTTAATGGCTTAGTGGTTCAGCCTTCTTCGGCTGCCGTAATGGCAAACGACTATACGCCAACGGTTACTGAAGATGAGGTCTCTGTGTTCTTGGAGACAAGTTATGACAATGCCAAGATTTGGGCCTGGAATGACAAGGTTAAACAGTTTACTACTGCTGCTTGGTCTGGAGATGCCATGACCTTGATGGGAACTAAAGATGGCAAGAATGTCTTCAAGTGGACTTATGATGGCACCGAGACAAGTGCTCCTACTCAAATCATTTTCTTGGATGGTAATGGAAATAAGATAACTGCTGACGTGGAGTTTGTCAACCACGGCTACTATGTTGACGGAACATACAGCAATACTGTGACCAAGGTACATGAAGATGAGATCGTTGATCCAGAGAATGTTTACTTCGATAACGCTTCCAACAGGGAGAATGTGTATTGCTACTTCTATAATGGTAAAACATCTTCTTCTGTATGGCCAGGTGTAAAGATGACTTACGATGCTTCTGCTTCTCATAATGGTAAGACAGGATGGTATAAGGCAACGATTCCTACAGCATACCTCAATGCTAAGTTCTTTATCAACGATGGTACTCCTATTAATGGCAAGAATGCCTCTACTGAACAGGTAGTGAAGTAATTCTGCAGGTAAACATATATATAATAAGGTGTAATAGATGAATAGAATTGAGCTCTTAGATGGCAGCGCCATCTAAGAGCTCTTTGTATTTAGCAATAGCATCAGCTATTTCGCTTATTCTGATAAACTCATCTGCGGAATGGGAGCGGGAAGACTCTCCTGGTCCCAACTTGAAGGAAGGAAATGGCATCAGAGCCTGGTCGCTAAGGGTAGGACTACCGAAAGGCTTCACTCCCATGGCTACACATTTCTTAATAAGAGGATGCTCAGGATCAATACGGGATGATTTCAAACGGAAACTGTGAGCCTTTACTTCACTCTTCAAGTGCTGGCAGATAAAATGATAGACCTCCTCATTGTCATAAAATTCATTGGTGCGGATATCTACCAGCATCGTACACTTGTCTGGAATCACATTGTGCTGAGTACCAGCATTCACTACCGTTAATGTCATTTTGGTAGGACCTAAGAACTCGCTTACTTTCTCAAACTTGTAATCACGAATCCAGCGCATATCATCCAGTGCCTCATAGATAGCGTTTACTCCTTCGTTACGGGCAGCATGGCCGCTCTTTCCATGAGCGATGACATCTAAGACCATTAACCCCTTTTCTGCTACAGCTGGATTCATGCCAGTTGGCTCACCAACGATGGCGAGGTCTATCTTAGGCAATAGCGGTAGAGCACGGCTGATACCATCTTTGCCCGATACTTCCTCTTCAGCAGAAGCCAGATAAATAAGGTTATAGCTCTGTGGCTTCTCTGTAAGCATTCTGAATATCTGTAGTAGTGAGCATAGTCCGCCTCCGCAGTCGTTGCTGCCCAAACCATAAAGAAGGTCGCCTTCTATGGTAGGAGCATAGGGGTGGCGCTGCCATGAGTCTACAGGCTTTACCGTGTCAATATGTGCATTGAGCAGCAAAGTAGGTTTGCTTTCATCAAAGTGCGGGTCAATCACCCAAATATTGTTGGCCTCCCTCTGAGGTTCAAAACCATAACTGCGGATCGTCTGTTCCATGATATCTGCAGCATCCTTTTCATTACGGCTTACAGATGGGGTGGCGATGAGCTTCTTCAGCAGCTCAACGGCATCATTGGTGAATTGTTCTTGTGTCATCATAATCTCCCTCGTTTTTGAATTCTGTGGCAAAGTTACGAAAAAAAGAGCAGACAAAATGGAAAAAATGCCATTTTTATTTTGTTTTGTCCTCTATTTGCCGTATCTTTGCACCCATATAAATAACAAAAGCTTATGCAAATCAATAGTCATCTTTCAGTACTGATTCACGACTTGGCTAAAAAGTACGGTGATAAACCAGCGCTTACTTTTAAGAAGTTTGGCGGTGAACAATGGCAAACTGTTTCGTGGAATCAGTTCTCTCTGAGAGTGAAACAAGTTAGCAATGCATTGCTCAACCTGAACTTGAAACCTCAGGACAAGATTGCCGTGTTCTCACAGAACTGTGTACATTATCTATATACTGATTTTGGAGCATACGGAGTGAGAGTTTGTGCTATTCCTTTTTACGCTACAAGTAGTGAGCAACAAATTCAATATATGGTCAACGATGCCCAAGTGCGTATCCTCTTCGTAGGTGAACAGGAACAGTATGACAAGGCCCATCGTGTTTTTGCGCTTTGTCCATCTTTGGAGCGCATCGTTATCTTTGATTCCAGTGTACGTATCAGTACTCATGATCCCGCAGCTTTATATTTCAAGGATTTCATCAAGTTGGGTGAGAATCTTCCTCGTCAGACTGAAGTGGAGGAACTTTATAAGCAGGCCAATATGGATGATTTGGCTGATATCCTCTATACCAGTGGTACTACTGGTGATAGCAAGGGAGTGATGCTTACATACGGACAGTATTATGCTGCTATTAAGGCGAATGATGAGTGTGTCCCTGTTACAGACAAGGATCGTGTCATCGACTTTCTGCCTTTCACACATATCTTTGAACGTGCATGGTCTTACCTCTGCTTGAGTGAAGGCGCACGTCTTTTTATCAACACTTACCCTCATGAGATACAGGAAAGCATGCGAGAGGTTCATCCTACTTGTATGTGTAGTGTGCCTCGATTCTGGGAGAAAGTGTATATTGCCGTGAAGGCTAAGATGGATGAGGCTCCTTCGTTCAAGAAGAAACTGTTTAATCACGCTTTGGCTGTTGGCCGCAAGCGTAATGTGGAATATCTTGCCAATGGTAAGCGTCCTCCTTTGACACTTGAACTTGAATATAAGGTAGTCAATAAGACTGTCTTGAGCATGGTGCGCAAGCAGTTGGGCTTGGAGAATCCTAATATTTTCCCTACTGCTGGTGCTTACGTGAGTCCTGAAGTTGAGGAATTCATCCTTTCTGTTGGTATCGGAATGGTGGTAGGTTATGGCTTGACTGAAAGTCTTGCTACGGTTTCCTGTGTTCATCTGGATAAGAAATTCACCATTGGTTCCGTAGGTCGTCCTATCTCTAATATTCAGATTAAGATAGGTGAAGACAATGAGGTCTTGTTGAAAGGTCCTACTATTACCAAGGGCTACTACCATCGTGATACGACAAATGCAAATGCGTTTGACGAGGAAGGTTTCTTCCATACAGGTGATGCCGGCTATATGAAGGACGGAGAGTTGTACTTGACTGAACGAATCAAGGATCTCTTTAAGACTTCAAATGGTAAATATATTGCTCCGCAACAGGTAGAATCTCTGCTCTTGGTGGATAAATTCATCGATCAGGTAGCCGTGATTGCAGACCAGCGTAAGTTCGTTTCTGCCTTGGTTGTGCCGGAGTTCCGATTGGTAGAAGACTGGGCTCGTGAACATCATATTCCTTTCTCTGGAAGAGAAGAACTTTGTGCCAACGAGAAGGTACAGAAGATGTTGATGGAGCGCGTCAAGATCCTTCAGCAGCATTTGGCTTATTATGAGCAGATCAAACGTATCACGCTCTTGCCTCACCATTTCTCTATGGAAGCAGGAGAGTTGACCAATACGCTGAAGATTCGCCGACCAGTTATCAATAAGAATTATAAGGCAGAAATAGACAAGATGTATGAAGAGTAACTTCATGGTAAAGTATCGGAAAAAGAAACAGGAAGTTATTTAAAGGATAAGGTAATAAAAATGATAACAGCTGACCAGTTGAAAGATGTGATGGATCGTGCTGACGCTCTCCATCGTTATCTGAATATAGACCAGAAAAAAGTAGAATTTGAGGAGGAACAGCTCCGCACTCAGGCTCCTGACTTTTGGGAAGATCCTAAATATGCTCAGGAGCAGATGAAAAAAGTAAAAGGCATCCAGAAATGGCTGGATGGCTATAAGAAAGTACGTCTCTATGCTGACGAACTGCAACTTGCTTTCGACTTCTATAAAGATGAGATGGTGACCGAGGAGGAAGTGGATACTGACTATGACAAGGCTATTAAGGCGATAGAAGATTTGGAATTGAAGAATATGCTTCGCCAGAAGGAAGACCCTATGGACTGTGTACTCAAGATCAATTCTGGTGCCGGTGGTACGGAGAGTCAGGATTGGGCTTCGATGTTGATGCGTATGTATATGCGCTGGGCTGAGGCTCATGGATATAAGGTGACCATTACCGACATGCAGGAAGGTGATGAGGCTGGTATCAAGAGCGTCACCATGACGATTGAAGGTGGCGAGTTTGCATACGGATACTTGAAGAGTGAGAATGGTGTGCACCGTCTGGTGCGTGTATCTCCTTTCAATGCTCAGGGTAAGCGTATGACCAGTTTCGCCAGTGTCTTCGTTACTCCGCTGGTTGATGATACCATCGAAGTGTATGTAGATCCAGCCAAGTTGTCTTGGGATACATTCCGTTCCAGTGGAGCGGGTGGTCAGAATGTCAACAAGGTAGAGTCTGGTGTCCGATTGAGATATTGGTACACGGATCCTGATACGGGTGAGGAAGAGGAAATCCTTATCGAAAATACTGAGACGCGTGACCAGCCGAAGAACCGTGCCAAGGCATTGTTGCTTTTGAAGAGTCAACTCTACGACCGTGCCATGAAGAAACGTCTCGAAGCTAAGGCTAAGATAGAGGCTGGTAAGAAAAAGATCGAGTGGGGAAGTCAGATTCGAAGCTATGTCTTCGATGACCGTCGTGTGAAAGACCATCGTACCAATTATCAGACATCGGATGTTGATGGTGTAATGGATGGTAAGATAGATGGATTTATCAAGGCATACCTGATGGAATTCCCTTCCGAGAATGAAGAATAGTAATAATAACCTAATATTAAAAGACTATGAGTAGTAATAAAGACTTAAGAAGAGCAAAGCATGCTGCTTATGAGAAGAAGCAGGCTGCGAAAGGTGAGAAAGTCATCAAGTGGATATTTGGCGTGTTGATAGCTTTGGCTATTATCTTCGCTATTTATGCATCTTCTTTCGCATAATTTATGAACCGGAAATGGGAAGTTATTTTTATCTGTGATTTCCTGTTTCTAATATGGAAACTATGAGTGGATTAGAAATTGAAAGAAAATTCCTCGTAAAGAAGGGCGACGCATATAAAAGCGCCGCCTTTTCTAATAGCCATATTCAGCAGGGCTATATTCCTGCTGATGGAGCTACCGTGAGGGTACGTACGCGTGATGACAAGGCTTATCTTACGATCAAAGGTAAGTCTGTAAATGGAGGAATGACGCGTTATGAGTTTGAAAAGGAAATCACCATGGATGAGGCTCAACATCTCTTGAAACTTTGTAAGGGTGGTGTCATTGATAAGCGTCGCTATCTGGTGAAGAGTGGTAAGCATACCTTTGAAGTTGATGAGTTCTATGGAGACAACCAAGGCCTTGTCATGGCTGAGGTAGAACTTAGTGATGAAAACGAAGCCTACGTGAAACCTGATTTCATAGGAATGGAGGTGACTGGTGATAAGCGCTTCTATAATTCACATTTATTGAATTTCCCTTTTGTGGTTTGGCGCAATACTCTACCAGAAGAATATCGTTAAGGTGTATGGTTTCTGTCGCTTTTTCGGAATAAAAGTAATAAAAAAGTATCTGAAAAGGCATAAAATTGCAAAAAGTGAACTAATTTGAGATATTTACTTTCGATTTATACGTTTAAATGCGAATTATTTTATAATTTTGCACTCGTATAAAGAGAAAGTATTTCAAATGACAGAAAATAGTAGAGGAAGTTTTGGTAGCAAGATTGGTTTGATACTTGCTACGGCTGGTGGTGCTGTTGGACTTGGTAATGTATGGCGTTTCCCTTACATGGCTGGGCAGGAAGGTGGTGCTGCCTTTATTTTGGTATATATTGGTTGTGTACTCCTGTTGGGTATTCCTTGTATGATATCCGAATTTATCATCGGTCGTCATGGAGCATCCAATACGGCTCGTGCTTATACCAAAGTGGCCAATGGTAATTCATGGAAATGGATCGGATATCTGGAGGTGCTTACTGGATTTCTGATCACGGGTTATTATGCAGTTGTATCAGGTTGGTGCTTGCAGTATGTTTATGCCAGTATCATGGGGGAATTGCATGGTGATCCAACTTTTGTGGCTAATTACTTCAAGGATTTCTCTTCAGATCCAATCCGACCTGTCATGTGGACGGTGGTAATTTTCCTGATTTGTCATTTCGTGATTATTCATGGAGTGAGAGGCGGTATAGAAAAAGCATCTAAGATCATGATGCCTATCCTGTTTATCCTTTTGCTGATCATCGTGGCAGCTGCTTGTCTCCTGCCTGATGCAGGAAAAGGTGTTGAATTTCTTTTGAAACCAGACTTCGGTAAGGTTGACAGGGGCGTTTTCTTAGGTGCTTTAGGACAGTCTTTCTATTCCTTAAGTATAGGTATGGGCTGTATCTGTACATACGCATCCTATTTTAGCAGACAAACCAATCTCTTCAAATCGGCATTGCAGATCTCGCTCATCGATTTTATGGTCGCGATTCTTGCCGGTCTGATGATTTTCCCTGCAGCGTTCTCGGTAGGTGTATCTCCAGATAGTGGTCCTTCTTTGATTTTCATCACTTTGCCGAATGTATTCAATGAGGCTTTTGCTTCTATTCCTGTTTTGGGATGGATTGTTTCCTTGTTGTTCTATATACTTTTGTCATTGGCTGCACTTACTTCGCTGATGTCATTGCATGAGGTGAATACTTCTTTCTTCTATGAAGAACTGAAGATAGACCGCAAGAAAGGAGCAATTATCGTTACGGTTTCCTGTGCAATTATCGGTGCTTTCTGTTCGCTCTCTTTGGGTGCTACAGATTCATTGACCTTCTTGGGTAAAACCTTGTTTGATTGGTTTGACTTTGTTACAGGACAGATCTTCTTGCCTATAGCCGGTTTCCTTACCTGCTTGTTTATCGGATGGCATGTACCGAAGAAGTTAGTGAAGGATGAGTTTACCAATTGGGGAACCTTAAAGGGAAATCTTTTTGGTACTTATCTGTTTTTGGTGCGGTTCGTTTGTCCTATTCTGATTCTCTTGGTATTCCTGAATCAATTGGGAATCCTGGACGGAATCTTGTAATTAATAACCCATGAGTACTTATCGCCATCAATATGAAGTACTTATTAGAATTCTTTCGAAATGGAAAATAGAGGTAGTTTTGGCTCCAAGCTGGGAGTCATTCTGGCTACTGCTGGTTCAGCAGTAGGTTTGGGAAATGTCTGGCGTTTCCCCTATATGGTAGGACAGAATGGAGGTGCTGCTTTCATTCTTATTTACTTGGTATGTATCTTCATGCTGGGTATTCCTGGTATGGTAGGTGAATTTATTATCGGACGTCATTCTGCTGCTAATGCTGCGCGTTCTTATCATAATCTTTCAAATGGAAAACCTTGGGGAATATTAGGTGTCATGGGAGTTGTTACGTCCATGATTATCCTGGGTTTTTATGCGGTAGTGGCAGGATGGTGCCTACAGTATCTTTATGCTTCGTTGTTGGGAGGTATTCATGGAGATGTCAGTTATGTAAAGCAATATTTCGTAGAATTCTCTTCTGATCCCATCAAACCGACTTTTTGGACGATTGCTTTTATCTTGATTACCCATTGTGTGGTAGTCAGAGGTGTGCGCAATGGTATAGAGAAAGCTTCCAAAATATTGATGCCGATGCTTTTTGTCTTACTGATTGTATTGGTCATCTCGTCTTGTTCTCTGCCTGGTGCATTCAAGGGTATAGAGTTTCTGTTGAAGCCTGATTTTTCAAAAGTGGATGAGAACGTGATGCTGGAGGCTTTGGGACAGGCTTTCTTCTCCTTGAGCCTCGGTACAGCTTGTCTTTGTACCTATGCTTCTTATTTTAGCAGACAAACCAATCTCTTGAAATCTGCCACTCAGATAGCATTGATAGATACGATTATTGCCATCATGGCGGGACTGATGATTTTCCCAGCAGCATTCTCTGTAGGTGTTAATCCGGATAGTGGTCCTTCACTCATTTTTATCACTTTACCTAATGTTTTCCAACAGGCATTTGGTTCTATGCCTGTTGTGGGGTATATTATTTCTGTACTGTTTTACGCATTGTTGGTGTTGGCTGCATTGACTTCCACTATTTCTATGCACGAAATCGGTACTGCTATGTTTTATGAGGAGTTGAAAGTAACTCGCAAGAAGGGTGCCTGGATAGAGACTATAACCTGTTGTATTATTGGTATCTTCTGTTCTTTGTCTTGTGGAGCCATGCCAGAACTGAGTCTCTTTCATTTGAACTTTCTTGATTTCTGCGACCATCTTACTTCTCAGTTATTTATGCCGCTGGGTTCCTTTGCAACCTGTATTTTCTTAGGTTGGTATGTGCCGAAGAAAGTGGTGAAAGACGAATTTACGAATTGGGGAACTTTGAAAGGTTCTCTTTTCGGTGTTTATCTCTTTATGGTGCGTATCGTTTGTCCATTATGTATATTAACTATATTCCTGCATCAGTTAGGAGTGTTTTGATTTGAAATCCAAGAGGGTGTGTCATTGACTGATGACACACCCCTTTTTTAGAATATGATATAGGGCTTAAGTCTCTCTATTTCTGCTGGTGGAAAGTTCTTGAGGAGTTTTAGTTCCTCCAGACTTTTGAAAGGACCTCTTAACCGTCGATAGTCGCAAATTTCTTTCGCTTGGTAGAAGTTGAGGTAGGGGTGACGTCGAAGTTGATTGAGTGAGAGAGAATTGATATTCAACTTTCTCACTTCTCCAGGAGTAATTTTGATGAAAGACAGAGCTTCTTCTGGCAGTCCATCTATTTCCTTCAGCTGGTTAATGGATGCAAAGCCTCCTAATTGTTCTCTGTATCTTGTGATGCTTTTAGCATAATAACTGCCAATGCCTGGAATCTTCTTCAGTTCTGTTGTGTCGGCAGAGTTGACGATGACGTGTTGCCCCGGTCTCAGTTTTTGTGGATAACTGTAGATGTTATTGTTGCCATTTGTATTTGTAGAATTAGCATCATTGTTTGCTTGTGAATACGTACTTGTGTTTGCACCATTTTTGTATGGAGAATTTTGATAGCCTCTTTCTTTGCCTCCTCTGCTATTTCCATAGTAGTCGGATGCAGGCCGGTAATCTTCACCTATTATAATATAAGGTGCCAGTACTTCGTATTGTTTCTTGGTAAGTCCGTACAGACGGGCAAAATCTGTTTTTTCTCTGAAGATGCCGCCTTTAGCACGAAACCTATAGATACTTCGTACTTGCCATGATTGTAAACCGAGTTTGAGAAGCTGGGTGCTGTCGGCAGTATTAGGGTCGAAAGGAAACAACTCATGAACTGTTCCCTCTACCTTATAATATAAAGGATGCTTTTCGCTAATGTTTTTATCTGCAGTTGATGATTCTTGGTGATTATCGCCAGTCATGCTTTTGGGGTTATCTGCAGAATAGTCGTTTTCCAAATTTGATTCTTTCGTATTGACTTTTCCCACAATGATAATGAGAGTAAGACAAATGATGATGATACCGAGCAGAACCAGAATGGCTTGTCGGTCGTTACGCTGTAGATAAAAGAAATCTTTTAGTTTAAGCATATCGTTTTCGCATTTAAAGTTAAAATATGATCTAATGAAGAGTTTACGGGAAGTAAACTCTTAGTTTGGTCGGGATTACTGGACTCGAACCAGCGACCTCATCGTCCCGAACGACGTGCGCTACCAACTGCGCTAAATCCCGATATCTGCTGCAAAGGTACATTAAATAATGGACAATACCAACAAAAATAGACTTTTTTATCTTTTTTTGAAAGAAATTTCCCGAAAAATTTGCAGGAACCAGAAAAAAGTATTACCTTTGCACCCGCAAATGATAAAACGCGATTTGTGAAAGTTGGTGCCATAGCTCAGTTGGTAGAGCAAAGGACTGAAAATCCTTGTGTCCCCGGTTCGATTCCTGGTGGTACCACTTCTTATTAGAAGCCGAATCTTCGTAACAAGATTCGGCTTTTTTAATTTCCCTAATGGTTTTATATATTTCGTTTTAATGGCACATTGACACTTATGAAAACGTTTGCGTGTAAAAAGTGAAACGAAAATGTTTGCTGTATCAGAATTTTGGCTACCTTTGCAACGTAAAAGTAAATCATAAAAACCAAAATAATATATATCTACTAAACATTTTAGTTTAAAATGAAAAAAACTTATTTACTGCTTTTAGCGGGTATGTTTACTTCCGTTGTTTTTGCGAACAACAAGCAGACCGTTAAAATTGATGGTGTTGTCTCAGACAAAACTGTCACCGAGATCACCTTCGATGGTGACAACGTAACACTTAGTTATGCGGACAATTCTTCTGAAACGAAGGATATGTCGCTTGTGTCTCTTTCTTTTTCTTATGATTCTACTACAGGAATCAACAAGATAGAAGAGGTCAAGAAGTCATTGCAGGGTAAGGTATTTAACCTCAATGGTCAACTCGTAGGTAATTCTCTTGAGGGTTTGTCTAAGGGTATTTACATCGTGAATGGTAAGAAAGTAATTATCAAGTAAAAAGAGGAACGTAAAATGAAGAAAATGGTATTTACTTTGGCACTCCTCTTGATGAGCTTGAGTGCAGTCATGGCACAGACATGGACATTTGGTGCAATGAGCGAGGCTGACAAGGCTTTATGTGCAGCTGATGCTAATTGGGTATTGGGAACTGATCGCTACGGCTATACCTTAGCTTTGGAGAATGAAGCTCTTGTTGCAAATGGCTCAGAATTGGTTTATACCAAGGGCTTGAAGTTTACTGCTGGTGCTCCAACAGATAAGTTAGATTCAAAAGCAAAGGTTCGCTTGAACTATGGCTCTTCTCGCTTGGAATTGAACGGAAATGGTGTTTCTTTGATTATTCCAAGTCTGAAGGCTGGTCAGAAAGTAACAGTTAGCTGCAAGACTGGTAGTACTTCTACTGCTCGTTGTTTAGATGCTGCTAACTTGACTTCGGTTTCTGGTTCTTTTGGTACTCCTACAAAAGATCAGGTTACCAACGTTGGAACTGTAACTGCTGATGGTGATGTCGTGTTGAAAACCAATGGTGGTGGTATGAACATCTATAGCATCAAGGTTGAGACTGTAGGTGGCGGATCTACCGTTACTCCTGGTTCTACCGACAAAATTACCAATGCCGTTGCTCGTAACAGCAAGGTCAATCAGATGTATGTTACCACCAATGCTGGTGATGTGAAGTATTATAATACTGCCGACTTGACAAGTGTTAAGTTCGAAGGTGATAAGACCATCATTACTCCTAAGTCTGGTGCAGAGAATGATGAGTACAATGCTTCAGTTCAAGCCATCAGCTTTGCTAAGAAGGCCGATCAGGGCGAAAGTGGTGATATTGACAATCCTGCAGGTGTGATTCAGATTACTGAGGCAAAGGGCTGGCAGGAGTCTGCCTACCTGAAGTGGGCTCCATTCGAGGGTGCTTCTTCTTATAATGTATATGTAGGTGACAAGAAGATTGATGCTCAGCTGATTCGTCAGTATAAGTCTTACTATCGTGCTGATGTTCTCGGTTTGAAGGAAGGCACTTATTCTGTAAAGGTTGTTCCTGTAAATGCTGACGGTAAAGAGATTGCTGGTGCCAATACTGCTTCTAACTTGGTAGTAAAGAGCTACAACCGTGAGGGCTTTGCTCATTTCAAGTATGCTGGTGTAGGTGCTTATAATAATGATGGTACTTTGAAGGCTGGTGCTAAGGTTCTGTATATTACAGCCAAGACAGCTAAGACCGTTTCTACAACAGTTGATACAGGCAAGCCAGAGACGATTACAGGTCTTCAGTCTATTATTGATGCTTATTCTAAGGGCAAGGATACTACTCCTATCGCATTCCGTATCATCGGTAAGGTAAATCTTTCTGATTTGGATCACACTTCAAGTTCTGAAGAAGGTTTGCAGATTAAGGGTAAGGGTGCTCACTCTGTAATGAACATGACTTTCGAAGGAGTCGGTGATGATGCTACTGTATATGGATTTGGTTTCTTGCTTCGTAATACCAAGAGTGTAGAGTTCCGTAACTTTGCTATCATGCGTTGCCTGGATGATGCTATGTCTCTTGATACTGATAACTCTCATGTATGGATTCACAACATGGATCTCTTCTATGGCAAGAAGGGTGGCGCTGCCGACCAGGCCAAGGGTGATGGTACTGTAGATATCAAGGGTGACTCCCAGTATATAACTGTAGCATACAACCGTTTCTGGGATAATGGTAAGGCTTCTATGTGTGGTATGAAGAGTGAAACTGGTGAAAACTGGATTACTTATCACCACAACTGGTTCGACCATTCTGACTCTCGTATGGCTCGTATTCGTACTATGAGTGTTCACATGTACAACAACTACTATCAGCACAATGATGTTTATGGTATTGGTGCGACAATGGGCTCAAGTGTGTTCATGGAGTCTAACTACTTTGATGCAACCAAGCGTCCTATCATGAGTTCTCAGCAGGGTACTGATGCTAAGGGTGATGGTACTTTCTCTGGTGAAAATGGTGGTTTGATTAAGGCATACGGCAATGTATTTGCCAACAAGCCAGAAAACTTCAGCTATATCCCATACTCAGACAACAATACAAGCTTTGATGCCTACGAGGTTTCTGATCCAAGTGAGCAGGTTCCTTCAAGCGTAAAGACTTTGGTAGGTGGTACTTCTTACGACAACTTTGATACCAACTCAAGCCTCATGTATGCATACGCTGCAGATAAGGCAGAAGATGTTCCTTCTATCGTAGAAGGCTTCTATGGTGCAGGTCGTTTGAATCATGGTGACATTGATTTCGTTATTCCTGAAGAAACAGTCGTAACAAATGGTCACCAGCAGCCATGGCCTGCTTTGGCAAGCATTCTTGATGCTTATACTTCTGGTGTTGTTAAAGTGTTCGGTGAGAGCAATGCAACTGGCGAAGGTGGCAGCACTGGTGGTTCTACAGAAGGTGGCGAGACAGGTGGTTCTGGTTCAGGCGAAGGTGGTAGCACAGGCGGCTCTACTGGTGGTTCAGAAGGAGGCAGCACAGTAACTCCTATTGAGGGTACTGTAACTTGCAGCTTTACGGCAAACGGAAAAGAGGCTGTTCCTTCTAATACTGCATTTGTTTTGACAGGTGAAGCCAAGAATGTTAGAAAGGAAGAAACAGTTATTGAAGGTACAACTTATACAGCAAGTCTTAAGATGGAAACAAAAACTGAAGTTTCTTTCACCACATCTAAGAAGATGACTCTGTATGTATATTATGGTCTTTCTGGTGCAAAAACTAATGTAAAGGTAGATGGCGTGAAGCAGGCAGGAGCTCCTACAACAGTTGTGCTTGAGGCAGGTGCTCATAAGATTACAAAGGGTGATACAACTACAATCGCTCTCATCAAACTTGTACCTGTAACAGAATAATAAACATGTTTTTCCCAATGAGGGAGAAAGATATATGAATTGAAATCAACTAAGGGCTGTCTCTTCTTGATGAGGACAGCCCTTTTTTTCGTATGCTCGGCATGAGCTTATTCTAATGGGTGCAAGTCCCTAACAAGCCCTAATA
>ENA-ORRX01000248-ORRX01000248.1-human-gut-metagenome-genome-assembly--contig:-NODE-248-length-20975-cov-5.41797_pt1 | contig 20975 bp, 18 predicted proteins | sample MGYA00242186_ERZ509153 | MGnify/ENA primary metagenome ERZ509153 (study PRJEB26280, sample SAMEA2338643) | human gut metagenome | biome: human gut; feature: human-associated habitat; material: faeces... | reverse complement strand
GCGCCTAAACTTAAACGTTAACTATTTATGTTATGCGCTTCGCGCTTTGTTTTGAACATTAATTATCATTAATTGAACATTAATTATTCCATTAATTTTTTCGTTAATGTTCATTCTCGTTAGGCCGATAAATTGCAGTTTATTTATTACCCCAAATCTGCTAAGCCAATACTACATATTTTGTACTTATTACAAAATAGTTAATAAATAATGAACAAAGTATTGCATTACTGTAAGTAATGTTATAACTTTGCACACATATAAAATACAAGGACAAGCCTACTATCTTGATAGAACAAATACATAGTAAGCTTTTATTACTACTACTCACTTTTGAAATTATTATATTGAACTAAAATAGGTTGCCGCGCCATTTCTCTGTAGAAGGGCACGACACCCATTGGCATTCAATTCACTTCTAACCCTAAACCCTTTAATCAGAAAATGGATTTTATTCAAGGACCCTGGACTGAACAAATTAATGTGACCGACTTCGTAAAGCGCAACATTACGCCTTACGAAGGTGATGCTTCGTTCTTGGCTGGCCCCACCGAGCGCACACGCAAGTTGTGGAACATCTGCCTACAAGCACTCGAAGAGGAACGTGCCAATGGTGGTGTTCGTTCACTCGACCCCGACACGGTGTCAACCATCAGTTCGCACAAAGCTGGCTACATCGACAAGGACAACGAACTCATCGTTGGCCTTCAGACTGACGAGTTGCTGAAGCGCGCTATTAAGCCCTTCGGTGGCATCAAGGTAGTAGAAAAGGCTTGTGCACAACAGGGCCACCCTGTCAACGATAAGGTAAAAGAAATCTTTACGCACTATCGCAAGACGCACAACGACGGTGTGTTTGACGTTTACACGGAAGAAATTCGTCGTTTCCGTTCGCTCGGTTTCCTCACTGGTTTGCCCGACAACTATGCCCGCGGCCGTATCATTGGTGACTACCGCCGTTTGGCCGTTTACGGTATCGACCGCTTGATTGCAGCTAAGGAGGCCGACAAGGCAGCTATTGGCAGTCCAATGACCGAATCACGCATTCGCTTGCGTGAAGAAGTGGCAGAGCAAATCAAAGCATTGAAAGAGATGAAGGTGATGGGCGAATACTATGGTCTTGACCTCGCTCGTCCTGCCCAAAACGCACAAGAAGCTGTACAGTGGGTTTACATGGCCTACCTCGCAGCCGTTAAGGAACAAGATGGTGCCGCCATGTCGTTGGGTAATGTATCTTCATTCCTCGACATCTACATTGAACACGACTTGAAGCATAACCTCATCGACGAAACCTTCGCTCAAGAGTTGATTGACCAATTCGTGATGAAGCTCCGCATGGTACGCCACTTGCGTATGGACGCTTACAACGAAATCTTTGCGGGCGACCCCACTTGGGTAACAGAGTCATTGGGCGGCCGCTTCAACGACGGTACACTCAAGGTGACCAAGACTTCATTCCGCTTCTTACAAACACTCTACAACCTCGGTCCTTCTCCCGAACCCAACTTGACCGTACTTTGGAGTCCTGAGTTACCACAAGGTTGGAAGGAATTCTGTGCTAAGGTGAGCGTTGACACCTCATCTATCCAATACGAGAATGATACCCTCATGCGTGAAGTACGTGGCGAGGACGACTATGGTATCGCTTGCTGCGTTTCTTACCAAGCTATTGGTCGTCAAATTCAGTTCTTCGGTGCTCGTTGCAACTTAGCAAAGGCCCTCTTGTTGGCTATCAATGGTGGTCGTTGCGAAAAGACGGGTACGGTAATGCTCGAAGGCATTCCTACGCTCACCTCTGACGTATTGAACTATGACGAGGTATTGAAGAACTATAAGCTCGTACTTAAGCAGATTGCACGCATTTACAATGATGCGATGAACATCATTCACTACATGCACGACAAGTACTACTACGAGAAGGCACAAATGGCGCTCATCGACACTGATCCCGCTATCAACATCGCCTATGGTGCTGCCGGTCTTTCTATTGCTATCGACTCTCTCTCTGCTATCAAGTATGCGAAGGTAACAGCTAAGCGCAACGACATTGGCTTGACTGAAGGCTTTGACATCGACGGTGAGTTCCCATGCTTCGGTAATAACGACGACCGCGTTGACCACCTTGGCGTTGACCTCGTTTACTACTTCGACGAAGAGCTGAAGAAGTTGCCCGTTTACAAGAATGCTCAGCCTACCCTTTCTTTGCTCACCATTACGTCAAACGTAATGTATGGCAAGAAGACAGGTGCAACTCCCGATGGCCGCGAAGCAGGTGTAGCTTTCGCTCCAGGTGCCAACCCCATGCACGGACGTGACAAGAGCGGTGCTGTTGCTTCTTTGGCTTCTGTAGCTAAATTGCGCTACCGCGACTCACAAGACGGTATTTCTAACACGTTTAGCATCGTACCCCAAAGTTTGGGCCGAACTGCTGAAGACCGTATTGAGAACCTCGTTACAATGATGGACGGCTACTTTACCAAGGGTGCACACCACCTCAACGTGAACGTGCTCAACCGCGAAATGCTTGAGGACGCGATGGAACACCCCGAGAAGTATCCTCAACTCACCATTCGCGTGAGCGGTTACGCTGTTAACTTCGTAAAGCTTTCTCGCGAACATCAGTTGGAGGTAATCTCACGCTCGTTCCACGAACGTATGTAATACACGCACCAGAACATTAAATATTTTATCCACTTTCAATCACTATGCAAAGTTTTATACTATCTTTGCATAGTGTTTTTTTTACATTATAAATCTAACCATTTAACATGAAGAATATTTACCTATTACTCTCCGCTGCCCTCGTTTTGGGCGCTTGCCAAAGTGATGCTTTAGACGAAGCTTCCGTTCAACCCAACACTCCTACAACCACTATTACCCCTACCCCACAAGTTTCTTTTGCACAACCCGATGGGGCCGTTAAACTTAGCAACAACACAGCACAGGCCGTATGGCAACTCCTGCAAAAGGTGTCGCCCGAACAAGCCTTGCAATTAGGCGAAACCGAAATAACCGATGCGCAGTACGCTGAAATTAAAGAATTTGTGGACGCTAATCTCAAGGACGAATACCAATACAAGACGTACCTCAACATTTTCCAATGGATTGTCAAAAACGTGAAGTACGCCTCGACGGGACAAGCATATCTCAATCCCTACGACGTATTTAAATATAAAACTTGCATTTGCCAAGGCTACGCCAATCTACTCAAGACCATGTGCTTAACGCAAGGCATCCCCTGCTTCGTGGCCAATGGTTGGCTGAGCACCATTGGTGGACACGCGTGGAACTACGTTTATGCCGACGGCGATTGGTATGTAAGCGACCCCACTAACAATCAAGAGTTTAAGGCGGCTAACGTTGCAGGTTACCAAAAGACGCTCATTCCTCAACGCATCGACTTCAACCTCTTTGAAGACGATAAGTGCGTCTACAACTATCAAGAGGGACAACTCAACGTGACAAAGGTAAAGGATACGAACAGCAACAGTTTGGTACTTCCCTATAGCATAGCAGGATTTCAAATAACATCGTTCCAACTCAACGAAAAGATGCCCGACAGCGTTACGCATCTTTACGTTGGTGCCAATCTTGCCACCTTTGGTTATACACCTGAGAGCATGAGTCGCTTTTGTCCCAATCTGGAAGCCATCGAGATTGACCCACAAAACAAAGATTTAGAATCGTTTAGTGGCGTCGCTTATCTCACCACCAACAAAAGCTATCCATACTTCGTTCCTGCTGGCATCAAACGCATTGAGTTACGCCCCATGGAAGTTATGGACAAGAACACGCTTTCTTTCCTTGACAAGCTCGAAGAGATAGTCATTGCAGAAGGCACAAAACGCATCGAACAGTATGCCGTAGAACGGTGTCCCAACCTCAAAACTATTTACGTGCCCAACAGTGTTACCTACATCGACAAGAATGCCTTTGCCGACTGTGGTAATTACCAAATCATCAACGTCACCACGGGTATTCACGAAGTAAGAAAGTAAGCACGAAAGTTTTTATATAGCCTTTATCATGATGCAGCCATACATTGACATTATGATAAAGGCTATTTGCAAAACAAATCATGAACAAATAAGCAATATTATAAAAGGCGACTCACAATTTAGAAAAAGATTCTTGGTTAATAAAGGCGACGAACTATCAATTCTTAATACAGACGATATTAATTACATAATGGTTGATCAAAAGAACATTTTTGCCTATACTGATGAGGGAAGAGCTTATAAATTAAACTCTTCAATGGATGTTCTAGAGAAAACCTTTGATAATAATAAATTCTTTCGAGTTAGTCGAAAATACATTGCCAATATAAAAGCAATCAAAAAATTAGTTTTGTTTTTTAATTCAAAGTTAATTGTAAAAATTAAAGGGTGCCCCGATGATAACATCATTATTAGTAATGATCGTGTAAAAGCACTAAAAGAATGGTTAGACAAATAAAAGATATAGCTATATTATTACTTACATTACTTAGCAGCACTCCAATATATGCCCATAATTATAGGAATGCAGAATCTACACAGCCCACTCATCACCTCGTATGCGCTTATGCGGAATTATTTTCCGTTGATGTGTGGAAACTTGAAGCGGCTTATCACTGGTTTCCTATTAAGTACATAGGAATAGGAGGGGCTATAGGTGCATGGAAACAATATATCGAAGACGGAGTACCAAGTACTCCGCAATGGTGTGTTGACGATAAGAGCGCTAAAATGTATAACGGCTATTTCATGCCATCTGTGATAATGAAATCTCCTTCGTTTATTAAATCTGAAAATGTTCAATTAGGTCTCATGAGCGAAGTAGGTTTTATGATGAACATACCATACAGAAAGGTTGAAATAGGTAGATTTACGAATAACGAATACTACGTTTACGACAGAGTAAGTTGCAATAAAGGGGAATGGTCTGCCATTAACATTCGAGCAGGAGTTTACCTAAACTGTGATGCTATTAGCATCTCTTTAGGATATGTATTCTCTAATCTTGACATTTACGGTATGCATCGTAACATGCAATATAAAGGCACCAAATTCAATCAATTTTATCCCAAACGCAGAAACACCGGAGGGGCATTCCTAATGGTAGGTTATTCTTTTTAAATTTGTCATATATACGAGGGAGTATTGAAATACCCCTTAATTTTTTCTTATTAAATCCATTTTATCGCACTTTCTAATTATATCTAAAGCTCGTTTTATCACCATAAGCACATATCCGAATATATGCCGTTTCTCAGTTCAAAACACAACGTTTTTCATCTGTAGTGTTCCATAATGCGCCAAAGCGGAGTCTAGAATGGTGTGTTCGTAATGTCAATATCTCTTACCTTCTCGGGTGGATGAATAACGACAATTTATCTACTTTTTCTGCACTCCAAAAAAAATAGCCCACCTCATTACTATATGAGGTGGACTATTATTTTTTCTACGCTATTCGCGTATTACTTTGCTTCTTTTTCAGCCTTAATCTGTTCGTTTACGGCCTTGATTTTTTCAACGATTTCGTTAAGGTCTTCCTTCAAGCGTTCTACCTTCTTTTCGATATCAGCAACTAATGAGTTGCCTTTCTTTGAACTTGAACGGAAGAAGGTGAGATTGGTTTCGTAATTCTGAATTTCCTGCTTCTTATTCTCCAACGCATTCTGTAAGCGGCCACGCTCGCGGGTGAGTTCAGAGCCACCCTTATCGGCTACATTCTTGCGGAAGTTATCCATGCGACGACGGCCAGCCGTTTCGTGCAATGTGTCGTAAATCTTGTCACAGAGCTCGCGATAACGACGATACATCTTCTCCTTCTTGCTATAAGGCACGTGACCTATCTCGTTCCAACGAGCCTGCAACTCACGTACACTCTTCAACAAATCATCGCTTGCATTTTCTACCAACTTTTCGAGCTCAGCGATAACGCCCTTCTTGAGTTCAAGGTTGGCTTCTTCTTCCTTACGCTGACCTGCATTGGCTGCATTCTTCTGCTCAAAGAAGTAGTTACAAGCATCGTTGAAGCGCTTCCAAATAGCGTCAGATACTTTGTGAGCCACAGGACCAATTGCCTTCCATTCTTTCTGCAACTCTACAAACTTGTTAGTTGTTGCGCCCCAATCAGTGCTATCTTTCAGAGCTTCTGCTTTTTCAATCAAAGCATTCTTAGCTGTGAGGTTAGCATTCAACTTCTCACGGTTAGCCTTGAAGTAAGCCGTCTTAGCTTGAAAGAAGCGGTCGCAAGCCATGCGGAAGCGTTCGAAGATTTCGGCATTTACCTTACGAGGTGTAAAGCCTACTGTCTTCCACTCAGCCTGAATGGCCAACACTTGTTTGGTCATCTCTTCCCACTGTGCATAAGTCTTCAAGCCGTAAAACTCAAGGGCTTCAACTTGTTGACAGAGTTCTGTCTTCTTAGCCAAATTTCCTTCTTCCTTTGCCTTGATAGCTTCAAAGTGGTCTTGGTGGCGCTTGTTGATAACGGTCGAAGCATCTTTGAAGCGTTTCCATATCTCGTCGCGCAACTCCTTGGCTACAGGACCTGTCTCGCGATACTCCTGGTGCAACTTCTGCAATTGGTGGAAAGCTGAGATAGGGTCTTCTACATCGGCCAACTTTTCAGCAGCTTCGCAAAGGTGGGTCTTGATTTCAAGATTTTTCTTGAAGTCATAGGCACGCATCTCGTGGTTCAAGCGCAATTGGTCGTAGAACTGTTCTGTATAGAGTTGATAGTTCTTCCACAATTCTGTCGCATTCTCAGCAGGAACGGCCTTGAGTTCCTTCCACTCAGCCTGCAATTCTTTCACCTCGTTGTAGCCCTTATCAGCGTCCTCAGGGGTAGCAGCCAAAGCCTTGATACGTTCGATAATCTCTTGCTTACGCTTCAAGTTCTGCTGCTTCTCAGCCTCAAGTGCTTCGGCCGCCTTATTGCGCATCTCACGAATGAGCGATAATTGAGCCTTGAAATTCTCTTCGTCCATGTCGGGAGCAGGCATAAAGTCTTCAGCTTTGCCACCCTCTTCAATGAACTTTTCGCGAGCACTCGCTACGTCAGCATTGTGGAAGCGATAGTAGAGCATTTTAAGGTGGTCAAGTTCAGTTCGCTCTACGTTACCACCATTATATACGATCTGCTTCAACACTTCAATCACCTCAGCCTTTGTCTTAGGTTCAGCGGTTTTTTCAGCAGCAGTAGTGGTTTCTGTTGTTTCGTTTGAAGTGGCAGTCTGAATAGCCTCTTCAGTAGTGTTCTCAGCCGAAGTGCTTTCAAGTGTTACGACCTTTTGTTCTTCCACTTCAGCAGTGTTCTTGATTTCGTCCATAATAATTAGGATAGGATCAGTTCGCTAATAGCGCAGTCATGAAAGTGCGCTATTATTTATTAAATAAGTTATAGGATTGGTGTGAAACGTATGCACGACTTTGTGTAAGGGCTATAAGCATTTAGCACCAACACAAAGTCGTGGCCGTTGCACTGTTTATTTATGCAAATAAAGTTATTTTATTTTGTTCTGCAAAGGTTTTGCTTTAAAATCTTTGTTCAAAAGGAATTAAATCCAAGCTTTCCAGCGGAAAAGGCCATAAAATATGCCTGTTACGACTATCGAAGCGATGATTACCACGGGGAACCCCCACCACACGGTTTCCATGCCACTTACCAAGTTCATACCAAATATACTGGCTATCAACGTGGGAAACATCAAGATAATGGAGACGGAGGTCATCTGTTTCATCACGCCCGCCATATTGTTATTAATAATGCTGGCGTAGGTCTCCATGGTAGAGTCAAGAATATTGGTGTAGATGTTGGTCGTCTCGCGTGCCTGATTCATCTCAATTGTTACGTCCTCAATGAGGTCGGCATCGAGTTCGTCGACTGGGAGTTTAAACTTCAACTTCGATAGCAACGTTTCGTTACCACGAATAGAGGTAATAAAGTAGGTCAAACTATCTTGTAGACGTGAGAGTCCAACGAGGTCTTCATTATCAATTTGTCTATCAAGGTTACGTTTAGCCTCTTCAAGCAACACATTGATTTGCTTCAATCGCTTCAAGTACCATACCGCTGAGGAGAGGAAGAGGCGGAACACCAAGTCTACGGAGTCGGTAAATCCTTGATTGCGCTTTTGTTGGTACGAAACGAAGTCTATCATCATATTCGTCTCGTAGTTACACACGGTAACACAAACGCCTTTATTTAATATAATGCCCATTGGAATGGTAGTATGGGGTGTGCGTGAAGCGACCTCTTTCACATAGGGTATACGCAAGATGATGAGCGACCACCCTTCGTCGTATTCATAACGTGAGCGTTCGTCTTTATCTCGGATGTCGTCTAAGAAGTAATCAGGAATTTTGAGTTCGTTAATTAAGAAGTCCTCGTCCTCGGGTGTAGAACACGTAACCTGCACCCAGCAGTCGGGTGCCCATTCGTCAATGGTTTGTAGCGTTTTGTTGTAATTCCAGTAAGTACGCATAAAAACAGGTTGTTTACAAAGTGATGCGGGTAATCATGTAACATGCGCACAACGTATCCTCCGATACGAAAAAGGGGTACGCAGCTAACATGAGCCTTTTGCACAGCCTGTTTCGGATCGGCTTCAATCGTTGGTTTCCGCGTGATAGTCGTCCATTTTGTTATTAATAATAATTGGTATGAGTGATTTTTTACAGAGCCTCACCCTTTGACTCATTTTTGCGAAGCAAAAGTACAAATAATCTCTGAAATGGGGAATATGAATGAGAGATAAACTGCAAGTTGTCGAAGAGAGCATGAATGAACATTAACGAAAATATTAATGATAATTAATGTTCATTCATGCCCTCTTCGACAATTTGCAGTTTATATTACTTCAACTTGCTGCAAGCTTCCTTGATACGGCGAAGAGCTTCAACAATGTTTTCGTCACTCGTGGCATAGCTCATGCGGAAACATTCGGGCGAACCAAAGGCGGCACCACCGACTGTGGCTACATGACCTACTTCGAGGAGATAAATGGCAAAGTCCATAGAATCCTTAATGACACGTTCACCGTCTGTCTTACCAAAGTAATAGCTGCACTTGGGGAAGAGGTAGAAAGCACCATGAGGATCGTTTACTTCAAAGCCCGGCACTTCCTTGGCCAACTTCACAATCAAATTCTTACGACGTTCGAAAGCTTGACGCATTTCTTCTACGCACTCTTGTGGACCTGCGAAAGCCTCAGTAGCGGCTACTTGACTTACAGAGCAAGGACCGCTGGTATACTGTCCCTGCAACTTGCTGCAAGCCTTTGCAATTTCGAGCGGAGCTGCTAAGAAACCAATACGCCAACCTGTCATAGCATAAGCTTTTGACACGCCATTGATGACAATCGTACGCTCTTTCATGCCCTCACAAGCAGCAATAGAAGCGTGTTCACCTACGTAGTTGATGTGTTCGTAAATCTCATCGCTGATGATGTAAACGCCCTCGTGCTTGCGCAATACTTCAGCCAAAGCTTCTAATTCAGCTTTGCTATAGACCGATCCTGTAGGGTTGCTGGGAGAGCAAAGAATGATAGCACGTGTCTTAGACGTAATGGCAGCCTCAAGTTGAGCGGGTGTAATTTTGAAATCTTGTTCAATCTTAGCTTCTACAAAGACGGGCTTACCATCAGCCATAAGCACCATTTGTGGGTAGCTTACCCAATAAGGAGCGGGGATAATCACCTCTTCGCCCGGTGAAACGAGCGCCATAACGGCATTACAAACACACTGCTTGGCACCATTTGACACGACGATTTGCTCGGGCGCATAAGTCAAGCCGTTTTCGTTCTGCAACTTATTGCAGATAGCCTTGCGCAAAGCAGGATAACCTGCTACGGGAGAATAACGAGAATAGTTTTCGTCGACGGCCTTCTTTGCAGCCTCTTTTATATGGTCGGGAGTATTAAAGTCGGGTTCACCTACTGAAAGGTTGATAATGTCAACGCCTTGCGCCTTGAGTTCTGCACTCTTTTGCGACATGGCAAGCGTGGCTGAAGGAGCCAAACGGTTTACAAGTGTTGAAAGCATGTATTTAAAGGTTTTACGTTAGGATAATATATACAATTACCTAACTGATTCAACTGTTATAATTGTTTCGAATAAGCAAAAAGGTGATAAGAGAAGCATTTCGTGGAGGAATGATTCTCTTATCACCTTATTATATTAACTGCGGCGGTTGCCGAAAATGCGAAGCAAGTAAAGGAAGAGGTTGACAAAGTCAAGATAGAGCGATAAGCTACACATGAGAGCAATCTTCAATAGATTTTGATCGCCTAAATTGGCTGACGCACGGAGTATATCTTTCATCTTCTGCGTATCGTATGCCGTAAGGCCACAGAAAAGAATGATACCCACATAGGTAAGCACCCAACTAAAAGTGGTGCTCGCTACGAAGATGTTGACAATCGTGCCTAAGACGAGGCCTATCAATGCCATCATCAAGAAACGTCCCATGCCTGAGAGGTCTTTTTTAATGAAAGCTCCTACCAATGACATTGCACCAAACGTGCCAGCCGTAACAAAGAAGGTGGTAGCCACGCTCTCCATGGTGTAAGCCAATAGAATGACCGACAAAGTGGCACCATTCAGTATAGAGTAAAGCCCAAACATGATACCAGCCACGGGGAATGACATACGCATGATGTTGGCCGAAAGTATCCAAACCAAAGCTATCTCACCGATGAGCATGCCCAAAAGTACAGCACGACTGCCTATGATAGAGTATAGAAGACTTTCATTACCAGCCACGTAGTAAGCTGTTAAGCCTGTCAGCACCAAGGCCATGGTCATCCAGATGTACACCTTGTTCACAACGCTTGAGAAAGCCAACGTGGTGTTCGTTTCACGTGTCTGCTCTACAGCATTAAGGTCGTAACCATAGAAGTTGTTATATTCTGACATAATCGTTTCAAATTAAATTACAAATGCAAAGTGTGTCCCATGCGCACCTTTTTGGTTTCAAGGTATCGCTTGTTGTATTTGTTTGGCGTGATTTCGATGGGAACGTTTTCGGTAATCTCTAAGCCGTAAGCTTCGAGGCCTACACGCTTTACGGGATTATTGGTGAGCAAGCGCATCTTGTGCACGCCTAACATACCCAATATCTGTGCGCCCACGCCATAGTCGCGCTCGTCGGGGTCGTAACCTAAATGTACGTTGGCATCAACCGTGTCATAGCCTTCTTCTTGCAACTTGTAAGCAGCTATCTTGGCCATAAGACCGATACCACGTCCTTCTTGATTCAAATAAAGTACAACCCCCTTGCCTTGCTCGTCAATCATGCGCATAGCTTTGTGAAGCTGTTCGCCACAATCGCAACGTTCAGAACCGAAGATGTCGCCTGTCATACATGAAGAGTGAACGCGCACCAAAACGGGTTCGTCCGCTTTCCACTCTCCCTTGATAAGGGCGATGTGTTCCAGTCCATTGCTCTTTTGACGGAAAGGTATCAAACGGAAGTGTCCATACTCTGTAGGCATGTCTACTTCTTCTCCTTGCTCTACCAAACACTCCGTCTTGAGACGATAAGCAATGAGGTCCTTAATCGTGATGATATGTAATCCTTCGCGCTGAGCAAATTCTTGTAACTGGGGCATACGCGCCATCGTACCGTCTTCGTTTAATATCTCGATTAAGCAAGCAGCGGGTTGCATACCTGCCAAACGAGCCAAGTCAACGGCTGCTTCGGTGTGTCCTGCACGCGCCAAGACGCCACGATCTTGTGCATAAAGCGGATTGATGTGACCAGGGCGGCCGAAACTTTCGGGGCGGCTATCGGGATTGGCCAATGCACGAATGGTAGCTGCACGGTCGTGACAACTTACGCCCGTAGTGCAACCTTCAAGAAGGTCGACCGTTACGGTGAACGGAGTGCCCAACATGCTGGTGTTAGTCTGCACTTGATGTTCCAATCCAAGTTGATTGCAACGTTCGATTGTAATAGGAGCGCAAAGCACACCACGGCCGTTGCGTAACATGAAGTTAACGTGTTCAGGAGTGGCTAATTCTGCAGCAAGAATGAGGTCGCCTTCATTTTCGCGATCTTCATCGTCTACTACAATAACGAACTTACCTTTTTTAAAATCGTCAATGGCCTCTTCTACGGAGGCGAGCTTAAATGAACTCATATATTTGTATATGCAAATAGCTTTGTTAATAATCTATTCGGGTGCCTGTTGGGGGAATTTCAGTTGGCGAGTGCCTTCTTCGGGCAAAGGTAGTAAATCCTTTCCACTGTCATCAACATTCTGTGGTGCATTTGACGAATTTGGAGCGTCTTTTTCGTTTTTTTCAATCTTTTCTTCTCCCTTTGTACGCTGATGATGCTTCCAGGCTTGCCAACCATAGTAACCACCAGCCGACAAAGCAGCGATGATAACAAGAGCTAAAACGACACGCTTCGTCCAAAGCAAAACTTTCTTTCGACGCTGCGAAGTAGGAGTCTGAGCTCTTACAAACGATGCCACAGCATCGTCATCGCCTTCATCAGCCGTGAACGTACCATTCAATACGGCCTGTAAGCGGTCGCATGTGCGAACGATGACACGCATATCGCGGAAGAGACGTAAGCGGAAGCGCCATATACGTAACCACAACACAAGACCTAAGGGGAATACCACGCCTGCCATGACATTAAGCCAACGTTTATGGAAAGGTGAGGTGTGTGCTTGTGTAAAGAGAATAGGCAAATTGTTGAGTTCGGCCAATACTTGGCGGTCTTTACTATTGGAGAGTTCCTCAACAATAGCTTCCATACGATCACTGAGTCGCGCTACTTCGGTGTCTTCTTGATAACGGAAGAATATGTTGATGTAGTTCGGAGCGCGATAGAGGTTTTTCCGTTTATTATACTGTAAGCAGTCTTGTTTGAGGGCTTCTATTTCAAAAGGAAGCACGTCCAATCGTGGGTCATCAATAATCACTTCTTTACGGAATATATGACGCTTTGCCGGGAGTCCCAACAAACGATTGAAGAAGTGGCGATAAGCATCAATATTGAATACCACGGAGTCTTTGTTGGCCTTATAGGTAAAGAACACGCCAAAGGGAGCAATCACAATAGAGCTAAACCACATGCCAAACATCATGTTTACATTGCCTTCACGCGCCATTTTCATACCCCATGTATAGACTAAGTACCATACAATAAAGATAGCCACCGAAATAACTGTCGGCATACCCAAACCGCCCTTACGAATAATCGCTCCTAAGGGGGCACCCACGAAGAAGAAGAGTAAACAAGCCAATGAGTAAGTTATCTTGTTATGCCACTCTACCCAGTGTGAGCGTATGTCTTTCATTTCGTCTTTCGTATTAACGCTTTTCCAATCTAAGTCTGCCGTAGCGGACTGGACTGTGGTTAGCGCTTGCTGGCGTGCCAACTGCATCTTGTCAGCCCCCACGCGCGATGTAAGCGTATCAAAGTTGACAGCTTTTGCTGCTGTACGCGCCTGCAACAGACGCATCATCTGCAACGAATCGTTCTTACTTATTTTAGGGCGACGATAGTAAGTAAGTTGTGCATCTTTGTAATACTGTCTACCAAGTGAGTCGAGATTGCGATTCATAGAGTCAACACTCTGCTCTATTTGGCGCATATTCTTCGAAGAGGCCATACCTGAGAGCAAGCTCTTATCCATCATATTGAAGTTGCTATCAAAGTCGATAAGCAACGTCTTAAAGATGAACGTTTCGCGATCAAAGGGTTCGTGTGCTCCATTTTGCATCATGGCTTGTGCACTACCTGCCGACTGTAGACTTTCAAACTGCTCACCGTCCCAAAGTTCAAGACGAAGGTGCTTTTTGTCTTTAGTTATCTCCAAACGTGCTGAGTCGGCCAAAACGATCTGAGCACGGTCAAAGCCTTGATCAGTCTTATAAATAATGGTTTGATAGAGCATGCCTGTCTCAATATTCTTGCGCTGAACGAATATATTGATATTGGGCACACCATTATAGAAAACGCCTTCAGGTATCTCCACCGCAGGCGACTGTTGGCGCATACTGAAGATCATAGTCTTCAGTTCCATCTGCGCATTGGGCGAAGCTACATTCTGAAAGTAGAAAGAGGCTCCTGACATCAGCAAGGCAAAGATTGCTAAGGGGCGCATCACACGGATAAGCGGAATACCTGCTGCCTTTATTGCTAAAAGCTCGAACGACTCTCCCAAGTTACCAAAGGTAATCAAGGAAGCCAATAACACCGAGAGGGGTAAAGAGTCACGCACTAAGGTGATAGCCATATACCAATAGAACTTAGCTAACACGTCGAACGTAAGTCCTTTACCAATTAAGTCGTCTACATACTTCCATGTAAACTGCATCATGAAGACGAAGAGCACGACAAAAAAGGCTCCGGCAAATATCAGCAGGAACTTCTTTAATATATATATATCAAGCTTTTTAATAAGTGTCATTGTTATGAACAAAGCGAACTTGAACGCATGGCTCCTCGCTTTATTGGTTTAATCTGTGCAAAAATACAACTTTTTTCGCGCCTAACGGATATTTTACGTGTGAAGTAGAACAAGTAAACTGCAATTGGGACTCTCCCCTACCCCCTCCCCGACCGATGAGGAAGAACAGATACCCTTTACTTGCTGCGCTTCTAACTAACAAACAGCAGAAAGCTCAAACAGTAAGTATTACTTATTTCCCTTCTCTGGTCACGGAAGAGGTAAAGAGGAAAGCCCCAGTTGCAGTTTTCAAAAATATACAAAAACATAACACAATTAAGCCAATAAAAAAAGCAGTCACAACTTTCGTTGCAACTGCTTTAGTAGCGCGAGACAGGATTGAACTGTCGACCTCATGATTATGAATCATGCGCTCTAACCATCTGAGCTATCGCGCCATGCTTTAGCTTGCGAGTGTCATTGTTTCTCGTTTGCGAGTGCAAAGGTACAACAAATTTCATAAACACCAAACATTTCCCTACTTTTTTTGAAAAATATTTTCAAGAAAATCCGCAAAACAGCATATAAACATTTGATTATCAGCACTATAAATCATTACAAGAAAACATATAAAAAAAATATTTCTGCAACGCACCGTGCGTTGACTGTTTCAGATTCGTGTGTGTGAACTACAAATTATCTAAATCCGAACTTTAGTTTATAGAAATCTTTGACACACCATGCGCCACAAAAAAAGTGCAGCTAACACTTTTGCGTTAGCTGCACTTATACATTATAATACGAATTCAAGTGTATTACTGAATACGGAAACGGATCGGGAGACGGAACCATACAGGAACGGGGTGACCTTGCTGCTTAGCAGGTACGAAGCGGTGAAGCTTACGTACTACGGCTGCGGCTGCTTGGTCGCATTCCTTAGAAAGTGACTTCTCAACCTTAACGGCGCTTACAGAACCATCAACGTCTACCTTGAAACGAAGTACTACAGTACCCTGCAATTCTTGTTCCTGAGCGATAGCGGGGTAAACGAGGTTCTTGCTTACGAACTGAAGCAAAGCAGCCTCACCACCAGGATAAGTAGCTGGAACTTCTACGATAGCATTATCTACTACTTCAGGTTCCTTGGGAGGAACTGTCGTACCACCAGCACGTTGGTTCTCCTTCAAGTCGTCAATGTTGATACCGCTGTTATCACCATTAGGGTTGGTGTAGTCTTGAGCAGCGATAGCGAACTTATTCTTGGTAACTTCATCCTGAGTCTTGAGTTCCTTAGAATGATCTACCTTGTCGTCTTCAACGATCTTAGGAACAGTGAACTGAATAGAAGACTTTACGTTAACCTTCTCAACAGGCTTTTCGTATTCGAGTTCGGGTTCTTTCTTTTTAGGTTGTTCCTTCTTAGGTTCGTCCTTCTTCAATTCTTGAAGTTCGGTAACCTCTTCAGAAGCCATATCTTTGCCACTTGCCAATGCTTGCTCTACTGCTGACTTAGCCAACAGAATAGCAGCAACTGCTACAATGACAATGAGTACAATGATGATTGCACGGAGTTGGAACTTGCCTTTATTGGCGCGGTTACGATAAGCTCCGTACTCCTTGTTACGTCCTTCGAAGACCAAGTCACACCATTGTTTTGATGCTAAATCTATTTTAGACATATTGTTATACTTAGCTTATTGTTATTACTGCGCAGTGCCGTTCTTGAGAGCCTCAATCTTGAGTCTGTCACCGTCTGCAAACTTATCAATTACGTAACGACCAATGCTGCAAATCTGCATTTCGTCGAGCACCTGAATAAGGTTGTCATAAGTTGCCTTGTCAGAAGCCTTAATGATTACACTTGGCGTGTATTCAGCGTTCTTAATCTTGTTTAGCTCTTCCTTATACTGTGCTTTCTGCTTTTGCTCCTGTTGTACATTAGAGGTCGCCATACGAGCGTACTTGTCCTTCAATGCTTGTACAGCCTTTACAGCCTGAGGATTGCTCTCGAGGAGCACCTTGCGGAGACCATTCTTGCCATACGTAGTTGCGAACAATTTACCTTCGTCGGGAATATCGGTACCACCATCAGGTTTACCCTTGAAGTAGTAGAGCGTGTTATTCTCATCGATGAGGATAGTGATAGCCTTAGAAGCAGCTACCTGACTCTGATTCTCTTCTTTGATGTCTTCCTTATCCGAAGGCATAGAGATTTCCATAGTCTGCGGTTTGAGAAGAGTCGTACAAAGCATGAAGAATGTCACGAGCAACATGATCATATCCACCATCGGCGTGAAGTCCACGCGCGAGCTCATCTTCTTTTGTTTACTTCCACCTAATTTTGCCATAACATTCAAATTTTAGTTTTCTACGCCCTTGAGTGAGGTAATCAAGTTGTAACGATTTTCCTCAATCTCACGTAGAGAATCCATAACTCTTTTAATTACAGCGTAGGAAGTAGACTTATCAGCCTTGATTGCAATACGCATATTCTCGCCACACGCCTCACGGGCTGTGCTTACCCAGGTCTTCAGCTCATTGTTTACGCTGTCGCAAGGAATACCAGCTTCTTTGCTCTTAGTGAGCAATTCATTCTTGTTGTCGCCACTGGCCAACCAACCGTGAATGGTGTTGAGCGGTGTACCGAATGTAGGAGCCTGTGCAAATTCCTTCACTTCCTGTGGCGTAAGGCTCAACTTACCAGCCTCGTTCATCGCATCAGCGAGTTTAGTAAGGCCTTCTGGAGAGTCCATTGTCATGAACACCTTGCCGTTCTTCTCTACGAAGATAGTGAGCAAGTTGGTAGAAGGAATCTTGATTTCAGAAACAGATCCAGGTGTTACCACCTTAATCGGTTCTTCCTTAACGAAAGTTGCAGTCAACATAAAGAAGGTAAGCAGCAGGACCATGACATCGCTCATAGGCGTCATGTCTATGAACGTATCTTGTTTTTTGATTTTAAAACGTCCCATGTCTTAAATACCTTTTTATGCGATTAGTGAGTTGCTGAGAAAGTTTCTACGATAGTGAAACCAACTTCGTCGAGGCTGAAAGTCAAGCGGTCGATCTTGTTAGTGTAGTAGTTGTAAGTAATAACGGCGAGCGCACCAGTTGCGATACCAGAGGCAGTATTAACAAGTGCCTCAGAGATACCTACTGAAAGTGCTGAAGAGTCAGCACCACCTTCACCTGCACCCATTGCAGAGAATGACTTGATCATACCCAATACAGTACCGAACAGACCCATCAAAGTACCGAGTGTTACGATAGTACCGATGATAGGAAGGTTTTCTTGCATCATAGGCATTTCAAGAGCGGTAGCTTCTTCCAACTCCTTCTGGATTGAAAGCACCTTCTGTTCCTTAGTAAGAACAGTGTTTTCTTCCATTTCCTTGTACTTGCGGAGTGTAGCGCCTACAACGTTTGCTACAGAACCACGTTGCTTGTCGCAAAGTTGCTGAGCCTTAACGAGGTCGTTCTGACGGAGAGCTACCTTGATATCGGCAACGAACTTAGTCAAGCTTGTACGGCCGTAAGCATTGCGGATAGCGAAGAAGCGTTCGATAGCCAAAGCTACTACGGTTACGAGCAAAGTCCAGATGATAGGTACAACGAAACCACCTTTGTAGACTGTACCGATAATACCTGCAGGTTCGTATGTGTTATCAGAAAGGAATGAGAACATTGCGGGGTCACCTTCTGTACCCTTGAAGTTGCTGAGTGAACCAGCACCGAAGAGGTAGAGTGCCAAAGCAATGAAGAAACATACGATGATTACGGCGAAACCTGACTTGATGCCGGTAAAGCCCTTTGATTGTTGTTTGGGTGCACCCTTGGGTGCGCTAGCATTTGTAGTTGCCATTGTTGTAAAAAATTAATTGTTTGTAGAAATTATAGTTATTGAATTTCAATTAAATTGCCACATACGCTTTGCATACGGTCTTTTATTACGGGGCAAAGATAATACTTAAAAAAACAATGGCCGATATTTTACTCATTTTTTTTGGCTTTTATCGGCTTTGTACACCTAAAAATTATCATAAGCACTTGAAGGAGAGAAAAGAGCTCCAAAGTTTGAGTTCTATAGCAACGCATCATGTGGATAAAGTCGATAAATTGCAGTTGATATTGTTTCTACACGAATCATTGCAGAGCCTTTTTACGCCCATAACGATAAAAGGCTTAACGAATCTATTTTCGTTAAGCCTTTTAACTTTATTTTCCCAGCGCTACACTACCCGAACCTATCATTTGTCCGTCGGCAAAGATGTAAGCGGAATAGGTACCTCCCCCTAAGAACTCGCTTACTGGCACATAGACAGTAGCGTGAGCTTCCTGACCAGTATATTCTATTGTCTTAGCAGCAGAATAACCGATTGTTTTATTTTCGTAATGGAAACTACCCGACTGATTAACCACTTGCTGACCGGGTTTGAGCAAACGTACATAGATAGTACGATTACCAGCCGCTGCTGTTACGTTGCGCGTAATGGTGAACGATACGGCAAAGCGAGCGATGTCCTTACTCTTCTTGGCATTCTTACCATTCTTCTTCAGCGGAGCAACTGAAACGCCCGTTGCATTGAGTTGCGCAGCAATGGCTACTCGTTCATTGAGGTGAGAGTTCTCGGCCTGAATGTTGGAGTTTTCTTGACGCACACGTTCTGCATCAGCACGTGCTAAGTCGCGTTCACCTATCAGTGCGTGATTCATTTGCTGTAAAGAGTCAACTTGGCGAATGTAGTCACGCAATACGGCACGTACCGTGGCCAATTCACGCTTTAAGCGCAAGATTTCAGCCGAGCTACTGGCCTTGGTATTTTGCAACTCTTTGAGCAAAGCCTCTGCACGGGCTTGCTCTTGATTTAAGCGATTGACAAGTGAGTCGTCTTTCACGCCTTTTTTCAATTCTCCGTATTGGCTGGCAAACTCAGCATATTGGTTTTCCATTTCCTTCTTATCGAGTTCAGCCAATTGGCGTAATTCGCTCAGTTCACGCTCTTTATCTTCTAATTTCTTCTTATCGCTATTGCAAGCCACGAAGGTGCTGAACGAAGAAAGCACCATAACAACAAGCAATAAATGAGATAACTTTTTCATGTCTTATGCCTAATATATAAGGAATGTGCAGATGCAATCAAATTGTCAAAAGGCACTTTTCTCACATCTGCACATTCTATTACAGATTGTTTACCAAACTTTATTATTCAATCACTGTTGTCCAACCATGAACATCAGGTTCTGTACCATACTGAATGGCACGAAGGTGGGTATAAAGTTTTTCACTCCAAGGCCCAGGTTTTCCGTCCTTTGAGATGACGTAACTCTTATGATTTTCAAGGTCGTCAATCTTGCGAATAGGGCTGATAACGGCTGCTGTACCACACGCTCCTGCTTCTTCGAAGGTAGAAAGTTCTTCTTCGGGAATAGGACGTACTTCTACTTCCATGCCTAAATCCTTTGCTAACTGCTGCAAACTGCGATTGGTAATAGAAGGGAGGATAGATGATGACTTGGGGGTGATATACTTACCTTCTTTGATACCAAAGAAATTGGCAGCACCACATTCGTCAATGTACTTCTTCTCCTTTGCATCCAAATAGAACTCTGAAGCATAACCTGCGTCATGTGCCATTTTATTGGCAGCGAGGCTGGCTGCATAGTTACCGCCAACTTTATAACGACCTGTACCTAAGGGTGCTGCACGATCGTACTCACGAATGATAACGTAGTCGTTAGTAGCGAAACCGCCCTTGAAGTAAGGACCTACGGGCGAAACGAATATCATAAAGAGGTATTCATTAGCAGGGTGAACGCCTACTTGTGCGCCAGTACCGATAAGCAACGGACGAATGTAGAGGGAAGCTCCACTTTCGTAAGGAGGAACGAAACGTTCGTTAAGTTTCACAACCTTCTTTACCATTTCTTCAAAGAGTTCGGTAGGAAGTTCGGGCATCAAGATGCCACGGCAAGTGCTTTGCAAACGTTCAGCATTGTCCTTAATACGGAATGCACGGATTTTACCGTCAGGGCAACGGAAAGCTTTCATACCTTCAAAGGCTTCTTGTCCGTAATGAAGGGCTGTAGCCGCCATGTGTATGTTGATAACATCTGATGAAGATACTTCTATTTCTCCCCACTTGCCATTGCGATAATAGCAACGCACGTTATAGTCGGTTGGCATATACCCAAACTTTAGGTTTGCCCAATCTATATTTTCCATACTTTCAGTTGTATTATAGTTTAATTTGCCGACAAATTTAAACATTATATTCATAGGGTGTACGCAAAATGTTTTAGTTTTTGAATTTTAACGAGAAATTTGAATGAAGCAGGAGATTGACAAACTGCAATTTATCTGCCTAATTGGGGGGCGCGTCCTAACCTGGGGGCGACGCGTCCCCGCGTCGGCATTTGTAAGTCAAGGCTCGAGGCCTTGACTTGCAAATACATGAATATCAATACTTCAAGTATTGCCAATTTGGGGCATCGAGCCCCAAGTTGGCAATGCCGACGCGAGGACGAGGCTGCTGAAAAAAGCCACGATGTAGGACGAAGGTATAGATGTAATATTTGC
>ENA-ORRX01000241-ORRX01000241.1-human-gut-metagenome-genome-assembly--contig:-NODE-241-length-21379-cov-9.93979_pt1 | contig 21379 bp, 18 predicted proteins | sample MGYA00242186_ERZ509153 | MGnify/ENA primary metagenome ERZ509153 (study PRJEB26280, sample SAMEA2338643) | human gut metagenome | biome: human gut; feature: human-associated habitat; material: faeces... | reverse complement strand
GCAAAAGACTGTATTTCAATTAATTCAAAGAGCGATTAGTCCACTTTAACGGGACAGTAGTGATTATTACACTCGTTTAAACGACAGAAGCGACAACTATGAGCAGATTCGTGCTTACAGTCATTATGGTATTGTGTAGTGCTGCAACATGTTGCGGTGCCGTCCACCGTGCTTTAGTGCTCGGTTTAGGCAAACAATTAGATACACGTTGGGCTAAGATAAATGGTGACAACGACATACACTATGTGGTGAATATGCTTCAAGACATGGGCTTCACCGATATTGCCACGTTACGCAATGAGCAAGCCACTAAGGCTAATATGGTGAAAGCTTTCAAGCAGCTTGCCGCCCGTTGCAAACAGGGCGACATCGTGTATATACACTATTCGGGACATGGGCAACTCATGACAGACCTTGACGGCGACGAAGCAATGCGCTGGACAGGACGCCACTCGGAGTGGGACGAGTCGTGGATTCCGTACGATGCATACATGACTTACTGTCCACAAGACCGTGGCGAACGACATTTCAGTGATGATGAGGTGGCTGTGCTTCTTCAACAGATAAGGCGCCGCATCGGTAGCAAAGGCCAACTTATAGTAGCGATTGACGCCTGTCATAGCGGTGATGCCACTTGCGGCGACAATGATGAATGCGTCAGAGGAGTGGACATAAAATTCAATATTCCACGACGACCCGGTACTCCTTCAGCAAAACCCATTAAAGAGCAGTGGTTGACAATAAGTGCCTGCAAACCCTACCAACTCAGTTCGGAAGTGAAAGGCAAGCGAGTTGGCAAACTCTCCTACGCCCTTTACAGCCTCGGCAAGAAGACAATGAACCTGAGCCGCAGCACATTGGAAAAGAGACTTGCTGATATCTTTCGCACATACGAGAGCCGCATCAGACAAACACCGATGGTGACTGGACGCAAATAAATTACGATAGATGGGTTACCTTTATCTGAAAAAGACTTTAACAAACAAAACACTAAAAATATGAATACAAAAAAACTGTTATCATTTATTATGGTTTTGATGCTGGCAATTAATGTTTCAGCCGAATCGTTCACCTATTTCAATCGCGGAATAGCATTCAAATGCAAGGTAAAGGATGGCAAAGCCGTCATAACAGGCTTCGACAACAAAGCCGCTATGGTGGTCATTCCTGCACAAGTGAAAAACAAGAAAGGCCATACACTGCAAGTTTCTACAGTTGATTTATTTCAAATAGCGTTAGTTTATAAAACTCGTACAGTAGTGATTGAGCAAGGTATTACAGAGATTTCTAAGTTATGTTTCTATGGTTTCACCCAACTCTCAGAAGTGTATATTCCAAATTCTATTGCACTTGTTGGTGAAAAAGCGTTCAATCCAAAAACTTCGACGAAATTCAACATGCCTTCCACAATCCACGAGTCAGACCTTTTGGCAGGTAATGTAATCTATACTAAAGCAGTTGTTCCAACTTATTCAGATCCTTTAGCAGGAATTGACCTTAGCAATTATGGCGATGACTCAGCTGCAGGTAAAGATGAAGTTAGCAGTGTAAAGCCCTCGGCTCCTAAAATCACAAGCATCACTCCCGGCACATCAGACATCGACATGAACATCCCGAGAAGTTCTACGAGCCGCGAAAACACGTTCTGCCTGATTGTAGCCAATGAGAAATATGCCAATCAGGACACCCCGAACGTTAAATATGCAGCTCAGGACGGCAAGACATTCGAGGAATATTGTCTGCGCACTTTAGGACTGCCACGAGAGAACATACGCTTTGCTGTAAACGCCAAGTATCTGGAAATGAAGGAAATGCTGAAATGGTTCGGTGAAGTGGCTGATGTGTATGGCAAGGACGCCAATTTCATTGTGTATTATGCCGGACACGGAGTGCCTGACGAGAAAGGCAACTGCAAGCTTATCCCTGCAGACATCAGTATCAACGACGTGAATAACGGCTATAGCCTTAAAGAAATATATACTTCACTCGGAAAACTTCCTCTCAACAGTGCGCTTGTGCTTATTGACGCTTGTTTCAGCGGTAACGACCGTCAGAATGTGGCAGCCCTTGATGAGACACATCGTGGCATCACACCAGTGGTAAAGCAAGAAGCGGTGACCGGAAATGTTGTAGTACTCACAGCGGCATCAGGCACAGAGACGGCTCTTGCCTACGAAGAACAGGCTCACGGACTTTTCTCCTACTTTATCATGAAGAAACTACAGGACACGAAAGGCGAGGTGAGCTACGGCGAACTCTACGACTATGTGAAGAAGAACGTAATGCGCAAGTCGATTGTAGCAAAAGGCAAGAAGCAGACACCCTCTGTGACTGTTTCGCCGAAGATGCTGAATACATGGAAAAATATTAAATTCTAAAAACAAAAACGATTATGAAAAAATTTCTTTTATCATTGGCAATGGCAATGACTGCCATTGGAGCAAGTGCACAGAATACTTATAATGTGCGAGCTGGTGGAGCAGTTCTGAATGAATATGCTGCGTTTACAATTATGGCACAAGCAAATATATCACTTAATAATTACGGAACATGGACATTTTCTCCAGCTGTGCAATTAGCCACAAATGTAGATGAGACAGCTGCTATGCTTCATGCCAATATGGGTTCTCGAACAAGAATAGGTAATAATTGTCTTTTTGTGCCAAAAGTTGGTGTTGCAGGAGGTTATTTTTCATTGTATGATTATGATGAAACATTCCTTGTAGGTCCATCAATCGATTTGGCTTTAGAGTTGAAACATTTCGTAATAGGTTTGACTGGATTTTATTCTATAAATAAAGCTATGGAACTATACGATTATTATGAAGATGAATGTAATATCCCTATGGTATCCCTCACTTTAGGCTATACCTTCTAATCTGATCCACAATGAAGAAAATTATCTTCATAACCATTATATTGTTCCTCTGTATCTCTTCACTGCTTGCCAAAGTCAAGCAGGAAAGGTGCGGAGGAACTTATGCTTATACATATTCAGGCAGCATTTCGTATGACGAAGCCAGAACCAAAGCCATTGAGAACGCCATTGTTATGACGTTGGCAGACAAGTTTGGCACCACTGTCACATCGCAGTCATTGCTTGAACTCACGAACAGTGGCGACCGCTTCGACCAAATGTCTCGCCTTCAGGTTAAAGGCAAACTGGTGAGACACATAAATGCTCCCGTGGTTTCGGAGCCTGTATATGCCGACAATATGTTCACGCTGAATGTCACCGTCGACTTCTACGCAACACCAATAGAATATGCTCCCGTGGAATTTGTGGCAAAAACACTGCGCAACGGCACATCCGACCGCCATGAAAGCAGCGAGTACGTTGCCGGTGACCGTTTCGCTATGTCATTCAGCTCGCCGAAAGCGGGTTATATGGCAGCGTTCTTCGAGGACCGCAACACGGTGGTGTGCATCCTACCATATATCGGTGATGACGATATGCCGTTTCGTGTGGGCAAGGACAAGCGTCATATCTTTTTCGAAAACGACGAAAACGGCTTTCAGATGACTTGTGGCGAAGAACCGGAAATTAATTATGTGCATGTGGTGTTCTCACCAAATCCGTTCATCAATGCCGACCTTATGCGTACGATGACACGCAAGAAGTTTAACCATTGGTTGGAAAAACATCTTAACTACGATTCTGAACTGCAGGTGCAAACTTTGATGATAAGAGTATTGCCCGATAAAGAACAATAAGAGTCGGCAGTATGGGTTACTTTCATGCCAGAAGTGTTTTAACATATAAACAAGTAAAAAGAAACTTAGAGGAATGTTGCTAAAAATGAAAACAATGCACCGTAACCATACCGATGCAGAAGTGGTGGAGGGCATTTGGCGGCACGACAAGTACATGGAGGAATGGTTCTACGCTTCAGCACGGAGCTATTTTGACCGCCATTTTAAGGAAGTTTTCTTCGACAAGGACCGCAAACAGGAGATTTTCCAGACCGCTTTCCTGAAGATATGGACAGAAATGACCAATGGTACTATGTCTATTTCTGACGGTAATGTGGTGCGACGCCGACATACAGGTGAGGTACAGCCGATGATATGCAGTCTGCTGACGTTTGTTGATGTTTTTTCCAACATCTAAGGGTTACTTTTTCTGCCCCTCTTGCTTAAACTGGCAAATAATATAAACAATAAAAAAATAATAGGATTATGAAGAAGATTCTTTCTTTTGTGGCAGCAATCATGATTGCAACCACAGCAACCGCACAAACAGCAATGGAACTGGCAAGACAACAGCAGGAACTCAATGCCATTAATATGAAAATGCTCAACGCCAAACCCACCAAACAGGCAAAGAAACAAGCTAAGGAACTTAAGGCTGAGGGATGGACAGTGCCAGCCGGAGACATAGACATAGCACAACAGGTGACGAGAAGCCAGCTTTACAGCGCTGAACTGACAATAGACGAAAGCGGAAACGTCACAAAACGATATATCATGCAGACGGCACAGCAGACAGCAGGAACGTACAACTCAGGCTATGCAGCAGCACGAGCAGCAGCACAGACAGAACTTGCAGCAATGTTGAAGACCGAACTTGTAACGGCAATGCAGCAGAAACTCGACAATAGCCAGAGCAATGCTCTGACGGCAACAACTATCGACAAGTTTAACCAAAGATCGAGAATGATTGTAGACCAGACTTTGACAAACGCTATTCCTGTGCTTGCCATCTACCGCAGATTACCCAATAACAACTTTGAGGTTCAGGTACGTATAGCCTTCGACAAGAAGGAACTCATTGCGCGAATTAAGCGCAATATGGAACAGGAACTCGAAAAAGAAGGCGACAAGCTTTACGATATTGTCGATACTGTCTTTGATGATAAATTATGATACACAAACGATTTATAACAATAATATTGGGCATGGCTCTTAGTATAGCTTGGGGTCATGCCCAAACGCTTTCAAACAACAAGCTAAGACGTGGACTCGACGATTTCCGAAAACAGACAAGAAAAGAATTCGAGGATTTCCGCAAGCAGGCTATGAATGAGTTTATAAGCTTTGTACGAAATCCGTGGAAAGACTTTGAACACACAGCGCCGGTGCCGGTACCGGAAGAAAAGCCCGTCCCCCCGGTGGTTATGCCCGAAGAAGACGAACAGAAACCTGTGGAGGAAAAGCCAATTGTAATAGAGGAAGTTGTTACACCAAAACCTCCACAGCCCCAGCCACAACCCATAGAACCAATCATTGAAGTTCCTGTCGAGGTGCAGAAATACACTGCATTTACATTCTTCGGTACACAATGTAAGGTAAGATTTGATTCCGATATAAAATTAACACTTGACGGATCAAGCAATAACAATGTGGCTGATGCCTTGCAGACGCTTAGCGGCAACAGCTACGACAATATGATAATAGACTGCCTTGCACTGCGCGATTCACTGCAACTAAGCGATTGGGCATATCTGCAAATGCTGCGTTCGCTGGCTTACAGCATAGAAGGAGAGCGGACAAACGCCGCAACCCTGCTCATGGCGTACCTCTATATGCAGTCGGGCTATAAGATGCGTCTGGGTGCAAACGACAATCGCCTTTATATGCTCTATGCATCAAAGCACTATATTTACGACCACGTCTCGTACGAAATAGATGGTGAAACCTACTTTGGCATCGAACAGTTGCCGACACGCCTCTCGATATGTAATGTAGAATTTCCGAATGAGAAACCTTTGTCGCTCTACATTAATACATGCCAGAGATTCACCTCAATGCCGTCGGACATTCGCAGAATCACATCAAAACGCTATGGAGGTTTTGGTATAGAAGCATCCGTAAACAAAAATCTCATGGACTTCTATTCCTCTTATCCTACTTCGTTTATTGATGACGATATAATGACACGATGGGCTATGTACGCCAACACGCCTATGGATTCAATCACAAGCAGGCTCATCTATCCGCAATTGCGCAGACAAATGGAAGGTCTTTCGCAGTTAGAAGCTGTAAGTCGCCTACTCAATATGGTACAAACAGGACTCGAATACGAATATGACGACAAGGTATGGGGTGGAGACAGAGCGTTCTTTGCCGAAGAAAGTCTGTTCTATCCATATTGCGACTGTGAGGACCGCTCAATCCTTCTCACACGCTTAGTGCGCGACTTGCTTGGTCTGAAGTGCATCCTCGTATATTATCCCGGTCATCTTGCATCTGCGATAGAATTCTCAGAAGGCAATGTAAAGGGGGATTACATCATGTATAAAGGACACAAATATATCATAGCAGACGGAACTTATATCAACGCTCCGATTGGAAAGACAATGCCTGAAATGGATAATGCTACAGCAAGAATGATAGTATTAGACTGATACGGAAAGAATGCCCGCGGCATTGAAGATAGAAACCCAGCAAGTTACACGGCTGCTTGCAGTGGTGCAGACAGGAACTGAAAGCCCTGCCTAACCGGATTTCGCTGATAAAATTCCTGTTTGGCGGTTAGTTTGCCTGACAATATTTGCATTTCTAATGCTCAATACTATGAGCTGAGCGCACAACAAAATCTTTGGTGCGAAATTCTTGAGTTTTGAGCGTTTTAAGGCAATACGCTCATACACAGTGTATTATGCGGTTTTATAGAGAAATGTTATGAAATCAGATTCGCAAAAGAGCCGTTTTTTGCTGCAATAGCGCCACTTTTACACTGCAATAGTGCCACTTTTATCATGCAATAGCGCCACTTTTACACTCTAATAGTGGCACTATTGCATGATAAAAGTGGCGCTATTTGTTAAGCAGGGGTGCTGTTTGCACAGTAAAACACCGTAAAAACAGCAATCTAAATCTCTAGAATCAATTTTTATTTTGTAACATGTTTTTACTCTTTGTACGATATTTGCATGGTGGATATGAAGACGTTATTTCGTGGCATATCACCGGAAACCTCAGCCTCTTTATTCCGCTCTCTTCCAATCCAATAGTCCCTTTCCTTCTTCGTCAAGTTCGATGCCCAATCCTATTACTTTGCGCTTGTCTGCCTTGAAGGGTTCCATATATTGACGGTTGAGAATTTGCTCTGTGGCAGCTTCCTTGCCACCGTTGTTACGCAATTTCAGTTCTATGACATAGATGTAGCGTGAGGTCTTCACCGTCATGTCTATTCTGCCTGTTGCCATCATGCGCTCCACCTCAACATTCAAGCCGATGGCATTAAGGATGGTACTGATTATGAGGCGGTAGCGTTCCTCCATATCCATAGAGGCAAGTTTCTTGTTGCTGTATGGAACGTCGGCGATGAGGGCTTTTAATGAATTCATAGCTTCGTCTATCTGACCTGTGCCCAATTCTCTGTAAAGACCAGCTTGTAGCGACTGTATTTCGTTTTCAGAGCGCATAGCAAGAGCAGGCAGTACAGTTTCGTATAATGCTTGCTTTACTTCCTCATTCGGGAATCCTAAGATGTAGCCAAATTCGTCGCTTTCTTTTATAGTGAGGTAGCCAGACTGATATAGAAACAGTTCGGCACCGCCTCCTGATACATCAGACAGTTCCAGGGTGTTGCGCATTACAGAACAATTCTCAAATTTGCTGAGACGAAGTTCTGCATTGTCAACAAACTTTGGGAGTAGTGATGTTGCTCTGGAAGAAGCCCAGAAGTTGATGATTTCTTTAGATTTCAACGCATTGACGAGGCTGTAGGGATTGTAAACATCCACCATGTTGCGACGGCTGAAGTGATAGCCGTCGTAATATGCTTTCAGTCGGTCATGAGTCTCCTGTATAGACCAGTTGTTTGCTTCACTCATCTGTTTGAGCTCAGGCATAAAGTTCTCTTTTATCTCCTCTTCTGTAATGCCGCAGATGGCAGCATATTCAGGCATAAAGCTGATGTTGGACAGATTGTTGAGGACAGAGAAGAGGGATATTTGGGTAAACTTGGTGATGCCCGTGATGAAGATGAATTGTTCGTACTCGTCGTCAGCTTTAAGTATGGCAAACACCTCACGGTATACCCCCGTGCATTTTTCATGTTCGGGAGTTTTCCATGAATGTTGCAGGGGAGAGTCGTATTCGTCTATGAGGACAGCCACTCTCAGTCCGGTCTGCTTATAGGCAGTGGCTATAATGGCGTGAAAACGGTCGGCAAGCATGGCGGTAGGATCGGGAGTAATGTTGTATTTCTCCTCATAATCCTTAAAGCGCAGGTTCAGGTAAGAGCGCAGAGTCTCTTCGTTGGCTCCTCCACGGCTCATGTCAAGACGTATGACTGGATATTGCTTCCATTCTTTCTCCATTTGCATTATCTTCAGCCCATCGAACAGGTCTTTTCTTCCCTCAAGGTACGCCTCCAGCGTATCGACAAGTACAGACTTGCCGAATCGACGTGGGCGGCTCAAGTAGTTATACTTATCTCCCAAGTTGACCATGTTCCATACGATGTCGCTCTTGTCCACGTAGAGATAGTTCTCTTCTCTGATTATTTTAAACGACTGAATGCCTACTGGCAGTCTCCTAAATCTGTTGTCTGTCATATCTGTTGCCTTCTATTAGCCTTGTATCTGCGAAGATACGCTTTAAATCGAAATCTCCCAAACTTTTGTAAGGATTTATTTTATAAAGGCTGAATGTCAAGTTTTTTTTCTCAGCTTTTGTGGTATTCTGCTTTTTCTTACGTTTATATAGTGTAAAAGAAAACAAATTAGAGATCGCTAAACGCCGATAGCTCACTTTTTTTTACTAATTTTGCAAAGAATACTGATGTATTCGCAGACTACTTGATTACGTCTTACATTACGATTTACCACGTTTTTTATAAAAACCATTCTATGACAAACAAATTCGTAAAATTGTTTTTCTTGGCCACATGCTCTATGATGGCCCTCACGTCCAATGCCCAGTCATTGCTTCCCAAGCCGCAGTCGTTTGTGAAGGCAAAGGGCTTCTTCCCGTCGGCACCGGGCAATGTAAAGGTGGAGAACTTTGCTGGTGACGTTGCGGAGAACATCTACTCAAAGCCTTGGCTGAAAGCTGCCAAGAATGATGCTCGCCGTGTGGTGCGCTTCGCCCGTATGGCGAATCCTTCCTCGCCTGAGGCATACCGCCTGCATATCACTTCCGACACACTCCTTGTAAGTGCTGCCACCGCTGACGGATTCCGTTATGCTTGGCAGACCATCGGTCAGCTTACCTCGAAGAGTGGCATTGTCTGCTGCGACGTTGACGACGCTCCGGCATATAAGTGGCGCTCGCTGATGCTCGACGTGTCGCGTCATTTCCAGCCGATTGAGTTCATCAAGAAGCAGGTGGACGTAATGTCTAAGTATAAGTTCAACCGCCTGCACATCCATCTCACCGACGCTGCCGGATGGCGCATCGAGATAAAGCGCTATCCTTGGCTCACCAAGTTGGCGGCATGGCGTCCTGAGCGCACATGGAAGGAATGGTCGAAGAACGGCGCACGCTACATCGAAGAAGGTTCGGAAGGCGCTTACGGCGGCTATTACACACAGGACCAATTGCGCGACCTTGTGGCTTACGCTGCTGAGCGCGGCATAACCATCGTGCCTGAGATAGAGATGCCGGGTCACTCGGCTGAGGTGATGACGGCTTATCCCGAACTGTCTTGCACACATGAGCCTTACAAGCAGATGGACTTCTGTGCGGGTAGTGTGGCAACATACGACTTCCTTGAGAATGTTCTGAAGGAAGTGATGGACATCTTCCCGTCCAAGTATATCCATGTAGGTGGCGATGAGGCTGACAAGGCGTCATGGCCTACATGTCCGCTCTGCCAGCGCAAGATGAAAGAACTGGGCACGGACAAGGAAGGTCTGCAGGCCAGTCTGATTGCCCATTTCGGACGTTTCCTCAACGAGCACGGCAGACAGCTGGTGGGCTGGGACGAGGTGATCGCCGGCAACCTTGCCAAGAACACCACCGTTATGGTATGGCGAGGAACAGAGAAGGCGCATGAAGCCATCGAGCACGGTTACGATGTGGTTCTCTCTCCGGGTGCTTACTGCTACCTTGACAGCTATCAGGACGCTCCGAACACACAGCCTGAGGCCATCGGTGGCTACCTGCCTCTTGAGAAAGTGTATGGCTATGTGCCCGGCGAGGACTTGCCGGAGGCTGAGCGGAACATGATAACAGGCGTACAGGCTAATCTGTGGACTGAATATATCCCGACTCCGGAACACGTAGAGTATATGCTTTATCCGCGCGCTCTTGCCATTGCCGAGATTGGATGGAACGGAACGAAGAAGAAGGACTATCCTGAGTTTAAGCAGCGTGCTCTGCAGCAGATTGAGGTGTTGCGCAAGGCTGGCGTCAACACGTTCGACCTTAAGCATGAGAAGGGAGAGCGTCCTGAGTCGCTCAAGCCTACTGCTCACAAGGCACGTGGCTGTAAGGTGATATTCAATAAGAAGTATTCTCCCAAGTATCCTGCTGCCGGCGACCAGACTCTCGTTGACGGTGTACGTGGCGGATGGACCTATGGCGACAAGAAGTGGCAGGGATTCATCGGCAAGGACTATTGCCTCGATGTCACTCTCGACCTCGGAGCAAAGACGAAGATTTCTTCTGTTTCGGCTGACTTCATGCAGAGCTATGGCGCTTGGGTGTTCTTCCCGGAGGAGTTCAAGGTGTCTGTCAGCGATGACGGCAAGACATTCACTGAGGTGTATACCACCACCAGCAAGGTGGACCACGACATCCAGTCTGGCTTCCGCACCCTTTCATGGAAGGGATCGAAGAACGCACGTTATGTCCGCGTACAGGGCAAGACCACAATGGACGGTGGCTGGCTGTTCACGGACGAAATCGTAGTGAAGTAATCACGCATATTCTCTGAACTTGCGAAAGTTCAAACACATATTATTATATAAGAGAGGAGAGGCTAAAGAAGCTTAACAACTTCTTTAACCTCTCCTCTCTTTTTGTATATTCTTTTCGCTTATCCGTCTTAATCCTCTCTGATGACCACTGTCACACCTCGTGCAGCCTGTGCTCCCATTACCAGCGCCTGCTCGATGTCGGCTGTCTTTGACGGTCCAGAGATGAATGTGCCGAGTCCGGTCTTTGGCATGCAGATGCGGTCGTATGCCTCGTGCATGTTGTTCACGATGCCACTCTTCGGGAGGACGATGACCAGATACTCGCTGATGAAGCATACGGCTTTCTCCTTCATGTCCTGCGGAATCCATACGCAACCGTTCTCCGCCACTCCAATCTGTCCGTACACCACGCCTACGTCGGTGCCGTTGAGGTCCTGCGCCTCTGCCACAGTGTCGGGATTGATGGTGGCGATGGTCAGTTCAGCTATGTTTGAGGCTATGGTCTTAGCTTCCGGGTAGGCGCTTCTTACGATGTCGTCGAGCTTTTCGCCCGGCTTAGCCATCACCACCTTGCTGCCCACCGACATGCTAATATCCACAAACTGCTTTACCGTGTCGTCATACGATATGCCGTCTATAGGTGTGTCAGGCATCGGATATTGTTCGTGTGTGTTGCGTCGCAACTTCTCCAATAGTTCGTCTTTGTATGTCATTGTTCTTTCTGTTCGTTAGGGTTCAGTTTTCCTTTCTTCCACATAGTCTGGAACGACTCCTTCGCAAATTTCGGCATTGCGTGTCCCACGCCCCACGGATTGAGTGAGCGGATGTGCGTCAGGCTGTCCGGTATGATATTGGCAAGAGGAGCCATACGCAAGGCTGAAGAATAGAGTAGGGGATGATCGAAGAGTTCTTCCATTCCCTTAGACATGAATTTCTTCATCGTATTCGCCTTATGCAGCGAGTCGAGCTTCTGTCTCCACAGATAAACCTGCGAACCGGGATTGACCTTTGCTGGGCATACATTGTCGCACGACAGGCAGAGCGTGCAAGCGCTGACGTTGTCGGTATAGCGTGGCGCATCGTGCAGCATGCCGAGATTGATGCCGATGGGACCGGGGATGAAGTAAGTGTATGAGTAGCCTCCCGAACGGCGATATACCGGGCACGTGTTCATGCAGGCTCCGCAGCGAATGCACTTCAGCGTCTCCCAATGCTCGTCGTTGGCAAGGATGTCGCTTCGTCCGTTGTCCACGAGGATGACGTGCATCTCCGCTCCCTGCCTTGCCTGACGGAAGTGTGAGGTGTAAGCCGTTGTGGGCTGTCCCGTAGCAGAACGGCAGAGCAGACGCTGGAATACGGCGAGCGACTTATAGTCGGGCACAATCTTCTCTATTCCCATTGCCACGAGATGCAGCTTAGGCATTGACGTAGACATGTCGGCGTTGCCCTCATTGGTGCAAACCACGATGTCGCCTGTCTTAGCCACACCGAAGTTACATCCCGTCATTCCTGCTCCTGCTTCCATAAACTGGTTGCGCAGATGCTCGCGTGCGCATCTTGTCAGATAGGTCGGGTCATAATTGCCTTTCTCCTTGCTTATGCCCTTCTCCTCGAACATCTGTCCCACCTCTTCTCTCTTGAGGTGTATGGCAGGCATGACGATGTGACTCGGCTTCTGATGGAGCAGTTGCAGGATGCGTTCGCCGAGGTCGGTCTCCACGACGTCGATGCCATGACTCTCAAGGAACGGGTTCATGGCGCACTCCTCGGTAAGCATCGACTTGCTCTTAACCATCTTCTTTACGCCGTGACTCTGCAGTATGTCGAGCACGATGTTATTGAAGTCGGCTGCGTCCTTAGCCCAATGCACAATGACGCCGCGGCTCTCCAGCTGTGTGCTGAACTCCTCCAGGTAGTCAGCCAAGTGAGTTACGGTGTGCTGCTTTATCTGGCTGGCATGTTCGCGCAGCTCCTCCCATTCTGGCAACCCTGACGCCGTGTTGTCGCGTTTTTGTCTTAATGACCAGAAGGTGGCGTCGTGCCAAGAGGTCTTTTCTCTGTTGTCGTTGAAGCGTCGTGCCGCTTCGGAATGTAGTGTGCTCATAGTCCTGCTGCTAATATCTCTACCACGTGTATGAACTTAATAGGCTTGTTCTCCTTCTTTGCAATGCCCTGCATGTGCATAAGGCATGACGAGTCAGGGCCGGTGATGTATTCCGCCCCCGTAGCCATGTGACGTTCAATCTTGTCCTCTCCCATGCGCTTCGACACGTCCGGCTCCTCCACGGAGAACATTCCTCCGAAGCCGCAGCACTCGTCCTTACGCTCCGGCTCACGGATGGTGATGCCGTCAACGAGTTGGAGGAGGTCGATAATCTTGTTGAACTGCGGCACCTGTCTTTCTGATGGCGACGACAGTCCCAATTCGCGCACGCCGTGACACGAGTTATGTACGCTGACGATGTGCGGGAAGTGAGCCTTGAGGCTTGTCGGTTTCACGACGTCATGCAGAAACTCCACCACGTCCATAATCTTCTTTGACGTGAGGCATTCGTGATTGCCTTTGGCAAGTCGTGGATGATAAAGCTTGACAAAGGCTGCGCACGATGCCGACGGTGCCACCACATAGTCGAACTCCTTGAAGATATCGTCGAAGTGGCGTGAGATGTCCGTAGCCATCTTCTCAAAGCCGGCGTTTGCCATTGGCTGTCCGCAGCAAGTCTGCTTGAGAGGGTAGGTTACGTCGAGTCCGAGGCTTGTCAGGAGTTTGTAGGTAGCCACTCCTACTTCCGGATACAAAGCATCGACGTAACATGGAATAAACAATCCGATTTTCATAATGTCTTTATAGCTCTTTAGCGTGTTAAAAGTGTTTTTCTATTATTTGTTTTTGCGCGGATCGGCGAGTGTTATCACTTCGCAGTCCTTGAATTGGTCGCCGTCGATGGTCAGTCTGACGATGGTTCGTTCTTTCTGCCATCCCTGCAGTCCTGCAGCTCCAGGATTGATGTGAAGGAGTCCCAGCTCCTTGTCGTTCATAATCTTCAGAATATGTGAATGTCCGCTGATGAAGAGTTTGGGCGGACGTTCGTAAATCTGTTTTCTGATGCTTGCGTCGTACTTACCGGGATAACCTCCGATGTGCTTCATCAGAACGTCCACGTCCTCACACTTGAAGCGCAGCACTTCGGGATACATCATACGGAGGTCGCCGCCGTCGCAGTTGCCGCAGACGGCGCGCAGCGGTCTGAACTCGGCGAGGCGCTCCGCAAGGAATGGGGAGCAGATGTCGCCGGCGTGCCATATCTCGTCGCATGGCTCGAAGTAAGTCAGATACTTGTCATCCCAGAAAGAGTGGGTGTCGCTGATAATGCCGATGGTCTTCATTCCGCAGCCTTCCTTTCCAGAACTTTCCTTATGAAGCTGACGGCAAGTTCGGTTGTGCCGTCCATTCCCAGTCGGGACGAGTTGATGCAGAGGTCATAGCTTTCGCTCTTTCCCCATGTCTTGCCCGTATAGTAGTTATAGTATGACGAGCGTCCCTTCTCCTGATTCTCTATTATCTTTCGTGCCTCCTCTTCCGTACAGTCGTGGCGCTGGCGTATCTGCGCTATGCGCTCATCGATGTCCGCCGTGATGAAGATGCTGACAAGGTTCTTGTGTTCGCGGAGCACATATTCAGCGCATCGTCCCACGAAGACGCACGGTCCCTCTTCTGCTGCCTTGCGGATGGCGTCGCTCTGTATGCGGAAAAGATTCTCCTGCGACATCTCGTTATCGTAGAAGGCATTGTCCGAGATAAACGGCACGTGCACATGGAAAATGAGGTCCAGAAAGCCCTTCTTCTCGTCGTTCTTCTCGAAGCATTCCTCGCAGAATCCGCTTTCGCGTGCCGCAAGGTTGAGTATCTCCTTGTCGTAGAGCTTGCATCCGAACACCTCCGCTATCTTCTTTGCCACGACGTGTCCGCCGCTGCCGAGCTGTCGTCCGATGCATATAATGATATTGTCGTTTTGCATATTATGTGGTGTTTCTTGTTATAGTTCCTTATTATTGTGGGGCTATGCCTTCGCGCTTGCCATCGTGCGGAACTTGCGCACATACCGTATCAGGATTATAGTGGCGAGTATAGACGCTGTGGTGTCGGCTATAGGCAGCGAAATCCAGATGCCGTCCAGTCCTACGAAGCGTGGCAGGACGATGAGCAGAGGCAGCAGGAATAGCATCTGTCTGGAGAGCGAGAGCAGCATGCTTATCTTCGCCTTTCCGATGCCTTGGAAGAAGCCCGTCGTCATCATCTGAATGCCTACGAGCGGGAAGGCGAGCATGTTTATCTGTATGGCTCTGATGGATATGCTGATGAGTGTGGCATCGGTGGTGAAGAGGCGTGCGCACTGGTAAGGGAACAGGTGGACGAGGATAAAGCCGAACGTGGTGATGCTGAATCCTGTGCACAGTCCGTACTTGAGCAGTCGGAGCAGACGGTCGTATCGGCGTGCACCGTAGTTGTATCCCGTGATGGGGAACATTCCCTGGTTTACACCCATATTTATCATGATGAATATGAAAGCCATCTTGTTGGCGATGCCGTAAGCGCCCACTGCCATGTCGCCGCCGTACTTCTGCAGTCCGGTGTTGATGAATATCACGACGATGCAGGCGCACACGTTCATGGCGAAAGGCGACATGCCGATGGCGAAGATGTTCTTTACGATTTGTGACTCCGGACGGTAGATGCCACGTCGGAAGTGCATTATCTCATTCTTGTTGCTGAAGAGTCGGCATTGCCAAGCCAGCGCCACCGACTGCGATATCACCGTAGCCCAAGCGGCTCCACGGATGCCCATGCCCAAGGGCCAGATGAAGATGGGGGCGAGGATGACGTTGAGGAGCACGGAGAGCATGGACGCTCCCATGGCGTGCTTTGGCTTGCTGGCAGCACGCAGCACAGCGTTCAGTCCGAAGAACATCTGCTGGATGACGTTTCCGGCGAGTATCACCTCCATGTATTCCCTTGCGTAAGGCAGCGTGTCCTTGCTGGCTCCGAAGAAGAGGAGGATAGGATTGAGGAAAGAAAGCGTGATGATGCTGAAGACGATGCCCACGAGAAGGTTCAGCGTGATGTTGATGCCGAAGATTCGTTGTGCCGTGGCATAGTCTTTCTGTCCCAGTTTTACGGAGATGCACGTCGCGGCTCCGACTCCTACACCGGCTCCGAAGGCAGCTGCAAGGTTCTGGAACGGGAATGTTATGGCCAGTCCGCTGATGGCCAGAGGTCCGCAACCCTGTCCGATGAATATGCTGTCTATCATGTTGTAGAGCGACGATGCCGTCATCGCGATGATGGCTGGTAGGGCATATTGCACTAAGAGTTTGCCGACCGGCTTGGTTCCTAATTCGAGTGTAGCTTTCTTGTTATCCATTTATGTCCTTTTTTCTTCCTTCCTTATATATAACAGGAGGTACGGCTCGAAGCCGTACCTCCTAATTCCTTATTAGAATCCGTAAATCTCTTTCAGCTTCTCCATGAGCTTCTCACCGCGGAGGTCGGCGGCGATGATCTTGCCGCTCGGGTCAACGAGGTAGCTGGCAGGGATAGAGTTGATGCCGTAGGTCTGTCCTGCGAGAGTCTTCCATCCCTGGAGGTCAGAGAGGTGCACCCATCCGAGCTGCATGTCGTCCACAGCCTTCTTCCATTTTTCCAGGCTGTTGTCGAACGACAATCCCACTACGTTGAATCCCTTGCTCTTATACTTGTCGTACGCAGCCTTCACGTTCGGCATCTCAGCGCGGCACGGTCCGCACCAGCTTGCCCAGAAGTCGATGAGCACGTAGTTGCCCTTACCGCAATATTCGGAGAGCTTGTGCGGATTGCCGTCCATGTCGTTCTCGGTGATGTCAATGAACGGCTGTCCGATGATGCCCGCCTTCTTGGCAAGGGCTGCGAGATACTGTCTTGCACCAGCGAGAGCCGGGTGAGAAGCGTATGCACGTTTCGGGTCGAGCACCTCCTTCAGTTCAGGATATTCCAGGTCGTACACGATGTTATTGATGAAAGCGGCGGGGATGAGGTTGTCCTTGTTTTCATTCACAATCTCCTTTACGCGCTTCACGAGCTGGTTAGAGAGAGCTTCCAGCTTCGGCGTCAGTTCAGCAGCGAGTTTCTCCAGCTCTTCCTTGCTCTTGCCAGCCTCCTGCGCCTCGCTGTACTGCATATATAGAGGAGCTGTCTGTGAGGAGATGGCGTCCAGCTCGCGGTCATATCCGTTGAGGCGTGTGTTAAGGTCAGAGCCCTTCAGTATCTTCGTTGCCATGTCGATGGTTACGGGAGTGCCGTCATTGAAGAACACGCTGTAGTCGTTCTTCGTGGCTGTGATGCCGAGCAACGCGTCCTTTTCCGCCGTGCCCTTCATGCTGAACTTACCGTCCGTCACAGTGGCGCTGTCGATGGCTTGAGCCTGTCTGCTGCTCATTTCGATGATATACACCTTTGCGGCGTTATTACACTGTCCGCTTACGTTATATTCTGTTCCTTCCTTACTCTGTGCGCATGCAGCGAGCGCCACAATGGCACATGCTGCAAGTGATAGAATTGTCCTCATAATTTTCATGTCTTTTATTGTTTTTTATTTGTTGGCAAAAGTAACAATAAAAAATGAGATTGTTTGTCCGTTAGTATTTATTAAAAGTTAATTTTGCGGTATATAATGATATGGTTTGTTTGTATGTCGGGCTTTTTGTGTATTTTTGCGGAAGTAAAGTATAAAGAATACAAGTAGTAAAACAAAAAGCAAAAAGATTATGAGAAAGACATTGTTAATGCTTGTGATGATGCTCACCGCTATGGCGGCATCCGCACAGAGCGTCAAGACATTAGGCACTGTGGACAACGCCGTCATGCAGTGTGATAAGAAGCAGGATTGCTGCAAGCAGGGCGAGAAGAAAGAAGGCTGCTGCAAGCAGGGTGAGAAGAAGCAGAACTGCGCGGTGAAGTGTAAGAAGGCAGAGCAGAACTGCGAGGTGAAGTGCAAGAAGACAGAGCAGAACTGCAGGATGAAGTGTAAGAAGGCAGAGCAGAACTGCGAGGTGAAGTGCAAGAAGACAGAGCAGAACTGCAGGATGAAGTGTAAGAAGGCAGAGCAGAACTGCGAGGTGAAGTGTAAGAAGGTAGAGCAGAAGCAGGGCTGTGGTGGCTGTAAATAAAGCCAACAGTCTCTCTAATATAATGTTATTCAGCCATTATGGTGGGCTGTCCACAAATGAAGTGAGCTCGTTACGATTGATGTAAACAACGAATAGAAGTGCTATAATTTTGTCAATTTAACGCTTTTTTATAACTTTGCAAGCTCAAAGCGCCATCCCGTCATTACATACTGTCATCTTTTCTGACCGTATGGCATCTCGGAAAGCGCTGTTTTTTAATTAATTATTTTTTTCACATCAATCAAATCTATGTACAGACAAAGATTCAACAGCATGCAGGCACTGCGCTTCAAGCATTTCACGCGCCGTAGCTATGCGCTGTTCAGCTGCATCGGACGAGAGGTGCTCATCTGCACACTTAGCGTGGCAACACTGACCTACGCCAAGGCAGACGGCGTAAGCACAAAGCCCGTTCATCAGACTGCAGCTGCCGACACTCTGGGACATGAGGAGGTGAAGCTCGACGAGGTGCTGGTCACCGGATCGCGTGCGCCGCTCACTGCTCTCCAGTCGGCAAAGATCGTCTCTGTCATCACACGCGACGACATTCAGCGTGCGGAGGCAGCGAGTGTAAACGACCTCTTGAAGTTAGCCACGGGCGTGGATGTCCGTCAGCGCGGTGGCTTTGGAGTTCAGACGGACATCAGCATCAACGGCGGCACGTTCGACCAGATCACCATTCTATTGAATGGCGTAAACATCTCAAGTCCACAGACAGGTCATAACGCAGCCGACTTCCCTGTTTCGCTTTCTGACATTGAGCGCATCGAGGTTCTCGAGGGCGCATCGGCACGTGTGTTCGGATCGTCGGCTTTCAACGGAGCCATCAACATCGTCACGCGTCCCGACCGCGAGTCGTGCGTACGCCTTTCGGCTGAGGGCGGTTCGTTCGGATCCTTCGGAGGCGACTTCGGCGTAAGCCTGCTCACAGGCAGCGTCAGCCAGAAACTCAGCGGAGGCTATACGCAGAGCGACGGCGGAACGAAGAACAGCGACTTCAAGCGTCGCCGTTCATATTACACAGGCTCCTATACTTCAAGATACGCTGACCTCGTCTGGCAAGCCGGACTTTCGTCGCAGGACTATGGCGCTTCCACGTTCTACAGCGCCAAGTTTGATAATCAATGGGAGGCCACGCGCCGCATCATCACTTCCGCACAGGCTGACATCAAGCCCTTCGGCGACGAGCGCCTCGTCATCACGCCGCAGGCTTACTGGCACCGCGATGTCGACCACTATCAGCTCACACGCGGCAAGGAGGGAGCCAAGAACGGTGAGAACTATCACCGCACCGACGTCTACGGCGCCTCGCTTAACGCTCACGCCACATGGCTCCTCGGCAAGACAGCCGTGGGCATGGACATCCGCAAGGAGCACATCCTGAGTACGGCTTACGGCGACCTGCTTCCCGAGAACGAATGGAAGGACATCCATGGCACGGACCGCCGTTACGACCATCGTGGCGACCGCACCAACACCAGCCTCTTCCTCGAGCATAACGTCATCCTCGGCGGCTTCACCCTCTCGGCAGGTGTGCTTGCCAATCGCAACACAGGTCTGGACGGCGACTTCCGCTTCTATCCCGGTGTTGACCTCAGTTATCGTCCCAACGAGATGTGGAAGTTTTATGCTTCATGGAACAAGGCGCTCCGCGTGCCCACATACACCGACCTTTACACCAGCAATTCCGTGCAGCAGGGCGACACCGGTCTGCGTCCCGAGCGCACCTCCACCTTCAAGGCTGGCACCCGCTTCCGCACCCGCGGCGTTGAGGCTGTCGTAAGCGGCTTCTATTCGAAGGGCAACGACATCATCGACTGGGTGTACGAGACGGAGGAGAGCCGTAAGTATCATGCCATGAACATCGGCAAGCTTGACAACATGGGTTATTCCGTTGACGCCACGCTCAACATGACGGAGCTTATTCCGGGTTCGTTCGTCACGCGTATAAAGGCTGGCTATGCCCGCATCCACCAGCGCCACACCACCGAGCAGCCCGTCTATCGCTCGCTCTACGCCTTGGAGTATCTGCGCCATAAAGCCACCTTCCAGCTCGACCATCGCATCTGGAGTCGCCTCTCCGCATCATGGGCAGTACGCTGGCAGGAGCGCATGAATCACTACGAGCCATACACAAAGGTAGACTGCAAGTTGCAGTGGATCGCCCCCACATACAGCCTGTATGTAAAGGCAGACAACATCACCAACCACCGCTATTATGACCTCGGCGGAGTTCGCCAGCCGGGTCTGTGGATAATGGCAGGAGGAAGCGTGAAGATTGGATTGTAAAAGAGATTTCGGTCATTAGAAATTTGCATTTGCCAAGTTTCTAATGACCGATTTTTTTATCGTTAGCCTTGACTTTTGGATAGATTTAACGGTTTTATGCCTTGACTTTTGGATAAAATCAGTATCTTTGCGTTGATAATCAGTAAATTATAGAAGTATGACATATATTTTCGTTATGTTCAGATTGTTTTTAATCATAAGTGTATTTATGATTAGCTCATGTTCTAATACACAGCCAACCAAGAAGGAGGCTGTGATATCTTCGTCTTTACGTGAGCAACAGAATATGAAATCTATGATTCTGGTTATGGATTTCGGAGATTCAGAGTGTCAGATAATTAAATGTTGTGACTCGATGTTAACCTATGGTGTAGGATATGTTGAGACAGCAAATAAAACAATATCAGAAAGTGATGTTGCTTGGAATTCGTCTTATCCGATTATAAAGAAAAAACTCGGAGTGGCTCAACAAAAGACAATGCAAGTGGCAATTTCAAAATTGGACAATACATCCTATATTGATCCCGTTATTGTTAAGGATAATGTTGAATACACCCTATACGTTAACAACCGTAAAGTTGCTTCTGGATACAAGGCTTGCATGGATAATTTCCCCGTAGAAATACAGACAGCAATAAAGCAAATGACTTCCTGGGCTTCTCCTCTTTATCACAAAGAGCCTAAGGCATGATAAACATTTAGGTAATAATAAGGTAACTGCCATGCAAATATCGTACAAATGGTAAAAAACTGTTACAAAATAAAAATTGATTATAGAGTTCCTGTTTGCTGTTTTTACGGTGTTTTGCTGTGCAAACAGCATCCGAGCTTAACGATAGCGCCACTTTTACACTGCAATAGTGCCACTATTAGAGTGTAAAAGTGGCGCTATTGCATGATAAAAGTGGCACTATTGTAGTGTAAAAGTGGCGCTATTGCAACCCAATGATGCTTGTTTGCTCCGTCATTCATTGCACAATTCTTTTCGCAGCAGCATAATCAGCTGTATGTCAGCACACTATCGCTGCACGCTCAAAACTCAAGAATTTCGCACCAAAGATTTTGTTGTGCGC
>ENA-ORRX01000238-ORRX01000238.1-human-gut-metagenome-genome-assembly--contig:-NODE-238-length-21516-cov-13.0643_pt1 | contig 21516 bp, 12 predicted proteins | sample MGYA00242186_ERZ509153 | MGnify/ENA primary metagenome ERZ509153 (study PRJEB26280, sample SAMEA2338643) | human gut metagenome | biome: human gut; feature: human-associated habitat; material: faeces... | reverse complement strand
TCCTCGCTCATAACTTGCTGAGGTCTTGAATCTCTTGCTTTCTTTGCCATAAATACCTGTTTTTCCAGTTCTATAATATCTGTAGGCAAAGATACACATTTATTCATGTATTTCTTCTCCCAAGCTATGACGTTACCACTGCTAACATCATATTTACGGGAAATCTGACTATAAGATACACCACTCTCATAATAATCTTTTAATACACTCAAACGGAACTGATCGTCAAAATGACGAGGTTGTCTACGCTCTTTTTTCATTACTTACACTGTTTTTGAATTGTTAAAACCGTGTAAAGCAAATCTGTATTAAGTCACATTCTCCTCACAAACCTTCTAATTCACTGTGTATAAATCTTTTATCCTTGCACGTTCAAAACTCAAGAATTTCGCACCAAAGATTTTGTTGTGCGCCGGGCTCATAGTATAGAGCATCAGAAATGCAAATATTGTGTCTGACTGCAAGGCGTCCGATCACTATTCGGCATGTATCACACGACAAAGCTGCTCCACTTCGCTCTCGAAGGTTTCGCGGTTTCGTGCACGGCTCTTTATCGTTGAGCGATAATTATATATGGTTCGTGGAGTGTAAAAGAGCAAAGCGGCTATCTCCGAACTCTCCTTCACCCCTAAACGTATCAATGCATAGATGCGCAGTTCGGTGGTCAGACGCCCCTTATGCGGAGGAACAATCTGCTCGTCTTCCCTTAGAAGAGCATTAAATTCGGTGACAAACGAAGGATAGAGATCGAGGAACGCCGTATCAAAGCTGTTCATGAATGTGGCAGCATCCTCCTCGGAAAGACGCGAAGACGACGCTGTATTAAGCAGATCGTTCACCTGCCCCACCTTTATCTTGCGCTTCACAAGAACCTCAAACTTGCTCAGTCGGTCGATGTATTTGGCACAAAGGTCGATGTAAAGCTTGGCGAGTCGTTCGCGGCGGCTGTTGGTATCGAGCAGACGAGAGTTGATAGTGTTGAGCTTTTCGTTGAGCGACGACAGCAAGCGGTTGCTCTGAGAGAGTTCGTGACGATGACGCGCCAGTTGTCGGTTCTGACGGCTGTAGAAGTATAAGATCACCACTACAAAGACGCACAGGACAGACACGCCCAGCAATGCCATTCTCATCAGGCTGTTCTGCGAGGACAGTTTCTCACGATATGTAGACACGATGACGGGCAGTTTCTGCGATATCTCGATGATGCGCAGGCGGTTGTTATAGTTCTTGGCATCGTCCATGGCAAAGTTGATGTAGCGTTCTGCCAGCAGAATGTTGTCATCGCCCTTCTTAAACATATACATGGCGAGGTCTTGCATGGCAAGGTTTTCGCGCGTGCAGTTGAGCAGATCGCTGATACACGCACGTAGCATATACTCCTCATATTTACGGTTGTCGTTGTTGGCGCTATAGTTATTGGCTATGGCATACGACGCCATGGCGTACCAGCGCGACTCCACGGGAACCGTTTTCAGAGTCTTGAAGTAATGCTGTAGGGCGCGTCGGTCATTTCGTTCCACATATATATAATATTCTCCCCAGAAGAAATCATAATACGAGTCAGTCGGACGGAGCATCGCAACAGCCTGCTTAAGGTAAGAGTCGGCACGTTCACGATAGCGCGGCGAGTAAGTATTGTCGTGACAATAGTCAGCCCAATAAGAGTAGACGTAATAGTACGTGATGGTGTAAGTGAAGCGCAGATCCTCGTCGAGTTTCGCGGAATCGATCTCGCCGAGCAGTCCCATAGCTTCGCCATAGAGTCCACCCACCGCCAGCAGCGACGCTTTCTCAATGCGCGACTTGTCGTGATGGTATTTGTCGCCGATACGGTCAGCCAGCTGTATTGCCTTATCGACGTACACCATAGCCGAGTCGAACTGAAAGACGAAGTACTCGTCGTACAGTTTGTCATAGGCAGAAAGGAGAGTTTCGGGCTTGCGGCTCTTTTCTGCCATATTCTTATAGAAGTCGATGCGTGCCTGTTTCTTGCCGTAAATCTGCGATATGTTGTCCATGATGCTGTCCACACGCTGTATAAGATCGTCGGTGGTGTCAGCCATTGCAGAAGATATGGTGGTAAGAAAAAGCAGAAGAATGACTACGTAACGTTGCATATAAGATATTTATAGTGGTTAGTTAGATGGATGCAAATTTACATATTTTGAATAAAAAACACATAAGAAGCATCCCTTTTTTTACATCCCGACACCGATAAATCGGCAAATTCCCTTGGCTGTCCTATACCTATGCTTTTTCAGACCATGTACTTCAGCGAATGAAGACAACTTTGCAACATTCTGATTATCACATCATTACGTATTAACACAGTTCATTACGATGTACTTACATAGTACTTTCGATAACAACTTATGGAAATAACACCTAAATTTGCAACCGTAAATTCGACCTAACAACTAAAATGTTAAATAATATGAACGCAACCAATCGAAAATGGATCAGCCAGATTGTCGCATGTTCGTTTCTTGCAATGTTGCCGGCAGGCGCATACGCACAGAGCAAGACAATCCACGGCGTGGTGAAGGACGCCAATGGAGAGACCATCATCGGAGCCTCCGTCGGACAGAAAGGCACGAAGAATGCCACAGTAACCAATCTTGATGGAGAGTTCTCCATCTCCGTTCCCGACAATGCAGTACTCGAGATTTCCTACATCGGATACAACAACCAGCGTGTTGCTGTAAACGGCAAGTCGTCGCTTGAGATTGTCATGACTGAGGACGTACACAAGCTCAACGAGCTGGTGGTCGTAGGTTATGGAGTTATGAAGAAGAAGGACCTTACTGGAGCCGTCGGCTCGCTTGCCGCAAAGGACATGGAGAACTCGCCGGTGGCTAACATCGGACAGGCCATTCAGGGTAAGATAGCCGGTCTGCAGGTGGTGGACGCAGGCAAGCCGGGCGACAACGTCACCATCAAGGTGCGTGGTATGGGATCGATAAACAACTGTGACCCGCTCGTCGTGATTGACGGCGTGCCCACCGACCTTGGCATCAATGCCCTCAACATGGCTGACGTGGAGCGTCTGGACGTACTGAAGGACGCTTCGGCTACGGCTATATACGGTAGCCGTGGAGCCAACGGCGTAATCATGATCACAACCAAGAAGGGAAAGGAAGGCAAGGGAAGCCTTTCGCTTTCTGCCAACCTTGCCATACAGAACGCCACACGTACTCCCAAACTGCTCAATGCCAGCCAGTATGCTGCGCTGAGCAACGACATGATGAACAATTCGGGCAACGCTGCCAACCCTGCATGGGCAGACCCGTCGGCGCTCGGCAAAGGCACGGACTGGGTGGACGAGCTACTCCGTACCGGATATATGCAGAACTACACGCTCAGCTATTCAGGCGGCAGCGACAAGGCACATTATTATGTATCAGGCGGCATGCTCGACCAGACGGGCATCGTGAGAAGCGTAAAGTACAGACGCTTCACCTTCCAGCAGAACGCTGACGCGCAGGTGCTGCCGTGGCTTAAGATGGCTTCCAACATCACCGTATCTGCCGACCGCAAGCAGCAGGGCAGCTACGACCTGGGCAGCACATACAAGGCTCTGCCCGTCTTTGCCGTCAAGGACGAGAACGGCGAATGGACAGGACCTGAGGGCAACTCGCTTTGGTACGGCAGCGTGCGAAACCCAATCGGACCCACCACTACCGACCATAGCAGCACCAAGGGATATAATCTTCTCGGCAATATCTCTGCGGAGGTGTCGTTCACGAAGTGGCTCAAGCTGAAGAGCACGTTCGGACTGGACGCCAAGTTCTGGGATAATGACAGCTTTACACCCAAGCACGACTGGAAGCCGTCGCCCGTGGAGGAAAGCAGCCGATACAAGAGCAACAACAAGTCGTTCACGTATCTTTGGGACAATTATTTCCTCTTTGACCACACATTCGCCAAGAAGCATCACGTGGGAGTGATGGCTGGTACGTCGGCACAATGGAACGACTATGACTATCTCAACGCACAGAAGAACGTCTTCGCCTATAAGGGCGTGCACGAGATGGACAACGGCGAGAAGATGCATTCCATCGGGGGCAACGAGACGGAATGGGCGCTGATGTCTTACATGGCACGCCTCAACTATGAGTATGCAGACCGTTATCTGCTCACCGCCACTGTGCGCCGTGACGGATCGTCACGCTTCGGCAGAAACAACCGTTGGGGTACGTTCCCCTCTGTGTCGTTGGCTTGGCGTGCTTCCGAAGAAGAGTGGTTCCCGAAGAGCAATGTTCTCAGCGACCTTAAGATCCGTGCCGGATACGGCGTTACTGGTAGCCAGGCAAGCGTGGGCAACTACAGCTATCTGGCTTCGTACAACACCAGCGTCTATCCGTTCGGCAAGGCAGGAACAGAACAGTCGGCTCTCGTGTCTGCCACGCTTGCCAATCCCAATATCCATTGGGAGCAGGTGGCTCAGACCAATATCGGATTTGACGCAGCACTCTTCAATCAGCGTGCACACCTCACATTCGACTATTATATAAAGAACACGAGCGACATGCTCGTCAAGGCTTCCATTCCTATCACGTCGGGATTTGAGGACACAAGCACCACGTACACCAATGCGGGCAAGGTACGCAACACGGGTTTTGAGGTTTCGCTCAACACGCTGAACATCCAGGGACCGCTGCAGTGGGAGACGGGCATCGTCTATACGTACAACCGCAACAAGATAAAGAGCCTCAACAGCGACGTTCCCTACTATATCAATCAGGTGAACAACTCGTACGTCACGATGCTTGCCAACAACCTGCCCATCAACGTGTTCTACGGTTATGTCACAGACGGCATCTTCCAGAACGAGCAGGAAGTGAAGAATCACGCCATACAGACAGGTGCCGAACCGGGCGACATCCGCTTCAAGGACCTCAACAATGACGGCGTCATCAACGACAACGACCGTACGGTCATAGGCAATCCTAACCCTACACATATCTTCTCAATGAGCAATACGCTCACATGGAAGGGTCTGGAGCTGTCGGTCTATCTGCAGGGTGTGGCTGGCAACAAGATTTTCAACGCCAACAAGATTGACCTCACTGGCATGTCGGCTGCATACAATCAGCTCAACGACGTGCTCTCACGCTGGCATGGCGAAGGCACAAGCACCTCTATGCCGCGTGCCGTCTACGGCGACCCCAACCAGAACAATCGCGTCAGCGACCGATACGTGGAGAACGGTGCCTATCTGCGCCTGAAGAGCATCTCGCTCGCTTACAATGTGCCGCAGCAGTGGCTCCGCGCCCTTACGCTCAGTTCGGCACGCATCACCTTCTCTTGCGAGAACGTAGCCACCATAACAGGATACTCAGGTTTCGACCCCGAGGTGGGCGTCAACGGCATCGACCTCTCCAGCTATCCCATCTCACGTACGTTCAATATCGGATTAAACCTAAACTTCTAACAATTTGAATCATTATGAAAAAGATATTTATTCTGGCTCTCAACATAGCGCTTGCAGGCTCGATGTGCTCATGCAGCGACTTCCTCGACCGTGAGCCAAAGAACACAGTCGACCCAGAGACGACGGTAGACGAGGACGTGGCAGTGTCGATGGCTAACGCCTGCTACCGAACTCTTCAGTCGTCGAATATGTACAACCAGCGCCTGTGGACTCTCGACATCGTTGCAGGCAACAGCGTGGTGGGTGCAGGTGGCGGTACGGACGGCATCGAGACCGTCCAGGCTTCCAACTTCACCACACAGAGCGACAACGGCATGGCGCTCTATATGTGGCGTTCGCCATGGGTGGGCATCGGACAATGCAACATCCTCATCAATGCTCTCGAAGGCAAGAACCCCGAGAAGGGCACCATTCTGGGAAGATCGCTCGGCGAAGCTTACTTCCTCCGCGCACATTATTACTTCATTCTCGTACGTCTGTACGGTGGAGTGCCTCTGCGTCTTAAGCCGTTCAATCCCGGCGAGAGCACAGACATAGCACGTGCTTCAGTGGACGATGTGTATAAGCAGATCATCGAGGACACCAACCGTGCTGCTGAACTGCTGCCTGCCAAGAGCCAGCTGGATGACGACAATCTCGGACGAGCCACAAAGGACGCTGCCTACACCATGCTCGCCGACATTTACCTCACACTCGCCCCTGACAATACTGAATATTATCAGAAGGTGGTGAGCCTGTGCGACGAGGTGACGGCTCTCGGCTACGACCTCAGCCAATGCACGTACGAATCAAACTTTGACGCTACCGTAAACAACGGACCTGAATCGATTTTCGAAGTGCAGTTCTCAGGCAATACCGAGTACGACTTCTGGGGAAACAATCCCCAGTCGAGCTGGCTGTCTACGTTCATGGGACCGCGCAACTCCAACTTCGTGGCAGGATCGTACGGATGGAATCAGCCTACGGAAGAGTTTATGTCGCAGTATGAGGAGGGCGACAAGCGCAAAGACCTCACCGTACTGTACGAGGGATGTCCTGACTTTGACGGAATGGCATACAAGAGCAGCTATTCCACAACGGGCTACAACGTGCGCAAATTCCTCGTATCGAAGAGCGTATCACCCGAATTTAACACTAATCCAGCCAACTTCGTGGTTTATCGTTATGCCGACGTGCTGCTGATGAAGGCGGAGGCTCTTAATGAGCAGGGCAAGACTTCTGAGGCTGCCGAACCGCTCAACATCGTACGCCGCCGTGCCGGACTGCCGGATGTGAGCGGACTGTCGCAGGAGGCTATGCGCGAGAAGATCATACACGAACGCCGCATTGAACTGGCGTTTGAGGGCCACAGATGGTTTGACATGATACGCGTGCAGCATGGCGACTATGCCGTGAAGTTCCTCAAGTCCATCGGAAAGTCGCGCGTCACAAAAGAACGCCTGCTCTTCCCCATCCCGCAGACGGAGAGAGACGCCAACAAGCTGATGACACAGAACCCTGGATATTAAAGGTCAAGAAACATTATAAACAATAAAAAAAGAATCAATATGAAACGATATATAAATTGCATTCATAGTCTGTTGGCTCTTCTTTTCATCGGCTTTGCCCTCTCCGCTTGCTCTGACCAGGACTATACCGAACTGGACAAAGGACGCGACCAGCTGACAATCACGGCTGACCAAGCCCTGTCCGCTCTGGAAGAGACCAGCCATGCAAGTGACGCCATCACACTGAACTGGACCACCGGCAACAATTACGGTACCGGCAACCGCATCAGCTATCGTCTGGAGCTGGCTAAGGCTGGCACCGACTTCGCCCAGCCGTACGTGGCTGTGGACGAACAGACGCAGACTTACACATGGAGCGCCAACGTGGAGAATCTTAACAACATCATTCTCGACAAGATGGGAGGCACCGTTGGCACACCCATAGACATTGAGGCACGCGTCACAGCCATAGTCAGCGGCGCGGAAGAGACACAGACTGCCACCACGCAGTTCACCGTTACACCGTACGAACCGGTCACATCCACATTGTATATTATAGGTAGCGCTGCTCCAAACGGATGGAGCGCCGACAATGCATCGGAGATGACCCGCACCACCAACGGCCTCTTCACTTGGGAAGGCAAGCTCAATAGCGGCGAGATAAAGTTCATAACCACTCTCGGACAGTTTCTGCCTTCATACGGACGCGGCGACAACGGTGCTCCAGTGCTCCGCACAAGCGACGACCAACCCGATGAGAAATGGACCATCGACGAGGCACACGACTATAAGGTGACCGTGGATTTGCTTGCTGCTACAGTCAGCATAGAAAAGACAGAGGGCATAAACCCTGCCTTTGACCAGCTGTTCTTCGTAGGCAATGCCACAGGCTGGGGCTTTGAACCGATGACACAGGACGTGCTCGACCCCTTCCTCTTCCGCATGGGACGCTACTTTGAGCAGGGAGTTGGCGGCGAGTTTAAGTTCGGAACATCCATGAACTCATGGGAGAACATGTATAAAGCCACACAGGCAAACGCTCCTTACACAGACAAGAGCATGGAATTCGTTTCTGGATTCGACCCCGACAACAAGTGGTACCTGCAGGACAGCGAGACTGGCAAGGCATATAAGATATGCGTTGACATCCGTTCGGGCAAGGAACGCATGATGATGAAGGAATTCAATCCCTACGAGATGATTTACCTTGTGGGCGACGCAACACCCAACGGATGGGATCTTGGCAACGCCACACCGATGACAGCAACGAAGAGTCCTTATGTATTCACGTGGACTGGTCAGCTCAACGCCGGCGAACTGAAGTTCTCTTGCGACAAGCAGAGCGACTGGTACGGTGCTTGGTTTATGCCTTCTGCTCCAGACGCCGAGCCAAAGGGCACTGCCGAACATGCGCTCTTCATCAACAAGAGCGACGAAACGCTGAAGACTCAGTATCTGACGGTAAACGTCAGCGACATCGACTATAAATGGAAAATCACATCGTCGGGCACTTACACCATCACACTGGACCAGCTCAACGAGACCATCACTATCTCAAAAAATTAACATTCTAACAAAAATATAAGATGAAAATGAATGCATTGCTAATAGCGCTGCCCCTATTGATAGGCTCATGCAGCGACGATAACAATAGCTATAACGACCCCGCTACCGTTCCGACGGACATCATACAGACCGTGGTGAAGACCACTGACAACATCTCTATCGGCGTTTCCACTGACAAGGCGGCGTACAAGCCCGGCGAGACGGTGCGCTTCACAGTCACGGACGGCACACTGCCCTCATCGGCACATGTGCGCTATCGTCACGGTGCGGACGTGATTGCAGACGAGAACATCGGATCGACATCGTGGACATGGACAGCTCCGCAGGCCGACTACACTGGCTATATGGCTGACATTTACACCACAGACGCCAACAACCAGCAGACCATCTACGCCACTATCGGCGTGGATGTGTCGAGCGACTGGGCACGATTCCCGCGCTATGGCTTCATTGCCTCGTACGGAAACGACCGTACTTCGGACGTGATAGCCTCCGAACTGTCGATGCTCAACCGCTGCCATATCAATGGACTGCAGTTCTATGACTGGCAATACAAGCAGCACTGGCCGCTCGGCGGCACTCCCGACAATCTGCTCGAGAGCTACAAGGACATCGCCAACCGCGACAACTACACTTCTGTGGTGAAGAACTACATCGCCCAGGCTCACTCGTTCGGCATGAAAGCCATGTTCTATAATCTCTGCTTCGGCGTCTTTGACGACGCTAAGGCAGACGGCGTGGGCGACCATTGGTATATATACACCGACCAGAACCACTCGAAGTGCGACCGCCATCAGTTGCCGTCCGACTGGAAGAGCGACATCTATCTCGTCAATCCGTCTAACAAAGACTGGCAGAAATATCTCGCTGACCGCAACGATGACGTGTATAAAGCGCTCGACTTCGACGGCTTCCACATCGACCAGCTTGGCGACCGTGGCACCGATTACGACTATTATGGCTCGCAGGTGAATCTGCCCAACGGCTATGCATCGTTCATTCGCGCCATGAAGGAACGCCAGCCCGACAAGCGTCTGGTGATGAACGCCGTGAGCAACTATGGCTCGGACAAGATTGTTTCCACCGGATGCGTGGACTTTATGTACACCGAGTTATGGGGAAGCGAAGACAAGTTCAGCGATCTCCACGACATTCTGAAAGCCAATCGTCTGTATTCGGGCAACAAACTCGGACAGGTGTATGCCGCATACATGGACTACGGACACAAGAAGCCGGAGTTTAACACTCCCGGTGTGCTGCTCACAGACGCCGTTATGTTCGCTCTCGGAGCATCGCATCTCGAGCTTGGAGCCGGACATATGCTCAGTTCAGAATACTTCCCGTATGCTGATGTGAAGATGAGCGACGAGCTAAAGAAGCAGATTGTGGCTTACTACGACTTCCTCACAGCCTACCAGAACCTGCTTCGCGACGGTGGCAGCGAGACTCAGGCAGACATTGCAGCAGCCAAGTCGGTGGTAACCATCAATGCTTGGCCGCCCGTTCTCGGCAATGTCACGGCATACAGCAAGAACGTAAATGGCAAGCAGGTGGTGAATCTGATAAACTTCCGTCAAGCCAACAGCCTCAGCTGGCGCGACATGGACGGCACAATGCCGGAGCCGGAAGCCGTGGATAACCTTACACTAAGAATGCGTGCCAAGAGCGTGAAGAAGCTGTGGGTGGCATCACCTGACCAACTCGGTGGCGCTCCGCAGGAACTGAAGTATCGTCAGGAAGGCGACTTCGTAGTGTTCACGGTGCCGCAGCTGAAGTATTGGACAATGATAGTAGCAGAATAAACAAGCACAAAAGATGAAGAAAACATTATTTACAGCCCTTGCGCTTGCCCTCTCGTTCGGGGCAAACGCGCAGACAGTGACCTCGCCTGACGGCAACGTATCTGTGAAGTTCTATCTGCAGGACGGACGCCCCACATACGAGATGACTTACAAGAAGAAGGAAGTGATACGTCCGTCACATCTCGGACTGGAACTGGCGAAGGACAAGCACGCCTCCAACGGGACGAACGAGCAGGACCTCATGGACGGCTTCACGGTGAAGGACACGCAGACAGCCACCTTCGACGAGACATGGCGTCCGGTATGGGGCGAGACTGCCACCATCCGAAACCACTACAACGAGCTCGCCGTAACGCTCAATCAGGCTTCCATGCAGCGCGACATACGCATCCGCTTCCGCGTATACGACGACGGCATGGGACTGCGCTACGAATTTCCGCAGCAGCAGAAGCTCAACTATATAGTAGTGAAGGAAGAGCACACGCAGTTTGCTATGACGGGCGACCACACCGCCTACTGGATTCCCGGCGACTACGACACGCAGGAGTATGAGACCGTCATATCTAAGATGAGCGAGATACGCTCAAAGATGAAAGCTGCCGTAACGTCCAACGCTTCTCAGACACAGTTCTCGCCTACCGGTGTCCAGACATCCCTTCAGCTCAAGACAGACAACGGTCTTTACATTAATCTGCATGAGGCTGCCTGCGTCAACTTCCCAACGATGCACCTCAATCTCGACGACAAGAACATGGTGTTCGAGTCGTGGCTGACACCTGACGCTACGGGAATGAAGGGCTACGTGCAGACTCCGTTCAACACGCCGTGGCGCACAGTGATAGTAAGCGACGACGCTCGCGACATGCTCGCTTCCAATCTTATTCTCAATCTCAACGAGCCGTGCAAGATAGAGGATACGTCATGGATTCATCCCACGAAGTATTGCGGAGTGTGGTGGGAGATGATAGCCGGAGGCAAGCAATGGAGCTACACCTTCGATCTGCCGTCAGTAAATCTGGAGAACCTTGACTACTCGAAGTGCCGTCCCCACGGACAGCATCCTGCCAACACCGAGAACGTGAAGCGTTACATCGACTTCGCCGCGAAGAACGGACTGCAGGAGGTTCTGGTGGAGGGATGGAACATCGGTTGGGAAGACTGGTTCGGTCATTATAAGGACTACGTGTTCGACTTCCAGACTCCTTATCCCGATTTCGACATCAAGTATCTCAACGAATATGCCCACTCAAAGGGCGTGAAGCTGATGATGCACCACGAGACAAGCGGTTCCACACAGAACTATGAGCGTCATCTCGAAGCAGCATATTCGCTGATGAACAAGTATGGCTATGATGCCGTGAAGAGCGGCTACGTGGGCGACATCATTCCGCGAGGCGACTACCATTACTCGCAGTCCACCAACAACCACTATCTCTACTGCATCAAGGAGGCTGCCAAGCACCACATCATGGTGAACGCTCATGAGGCGACACGTCCTACCGGACTTTGCCGCACATGGCCCAATCTCGTCGGCAACGAGTCGGCACGCGGAACAGAGTATGAGGCGTTCGGCGGCAGCGAGCCTTACCACACCGTCATCCTGCCGTTCACACGTCTGCAGGGCGGTCCGATGGACTACACTCCTGGCATCTTCGTCACGAAGCTTAGTGAATGGAGCGACAACAAGTCGTATGTCCACACCACTCTCTGCGGACAGCTGGCTCTCTATCTGACGATGTACTCGCCGCTGCAGATGGCAGCCGACCTGCCCGAGAATTACGAGAAGCATGACGATGCTTTCCAGTTTATACGTGACGTGGCTTGCGACTGGGACGACTCTCGCTACCTGGAAGCCGAGCCTGCCAAGTATATCACGGTGGCACGCAAGGCCAAAGGTACGGCCAACTGGTTCGTAGGAGGCAAGTGCGATGCCGAAGGCCATAAGTCTGTAGTGCGCCTCGACTTCCTCGACAAGGGACGCAAGTATGACTGCGCCATCTATCAGGATGCACCAGACGCCGACTACGAGAAAAATCCTTCTGCCTACGTCATCACTCACCGTACTGTCAAGAAAGGTGATGTGCTGAAGCTGAAGCAGGCACGTGGCGGCGGATTCGCTGTCAGCCTTTTGGCTAAATAAAAAACGGTTTGATTTTTGTAGTAATATATTTTTAGGAGGGTGCGACATTTTGTCACACTCTCCTATTGCTGATTTATAAAGACAAGCACCCTGTAACAATACAAACAATAAACCTATACTGATAATGAAACAAAAGTATTCATCTTACAAATTGCTGGCTCTCTCCTCTGCCCTCTCAGCTCTTTCGCTCGCCGCAGCAGCCCAGAATGCCAATGTGGTCTATCAGGACAGCAACGTGCGCTTCACGCTTGTCACCGACGGAACCGTGCGCATGGAATATGCGCCGGACGGCAAATTCCTTGACAACAAGTCGTTCATTGCCGTCAACCGCTCGTATCCGGAAGTGAAATACAAGAAGAACGAGACGTCTAAGAAGGTTGTGATATCCACAGATTATCTCACTCTCTCCTACACGAAAGGCTCAGGTCCGCTCACCGAACGCAATCTCTCCATCGTCTCGGCAAAGACCAAGAAGAAGACTGCCGACGGCAAACACCTCATTCCCTTCGCATGGCATCCGGGACAGAAGGACGCGCCTGACGCCAATCTGAAGGGCACATACCGCACTCTCGACGGATATGACGGCGACTCGCGTGGCGATACGGGCAAGATGCCCATTGAGGACGGACTGCTCTCAAGGAGCGGATGGACCCTCATAGACGATTCCGAGGGCTATGTCTTCGACAACAGCGACTGGCAGTGGGTGGAGCATCGTCCTAACGAGGGCAAGACGCAGGACATGTATTTCCTCGCATACGGCAACGACTACAAGAAGGCTCTGCATGACTTTACGGTCTTCGCAGGAAAGGAACCGCTGCCGCCGCGCTATGCGTTCGGCTACTGGTGGTCGCGCTATTGGGGATATAGCGACAACGAACTGCGCCAGCTCGTCGGCAAGATGCAGTCATACAACATCCCGATGGACGTGCTCGTAGTGGACATGGACTGGCATTACACGGAGGAAGGACGTGGCGGATGGACCGGATATACGTGGAACAAACGACTCTTCCCCTCGCCCAAGGGCTTTCTGAAGTGGGCAAAGCAGCAGCAACTCGAGACCACCGTAAACCTCCATCCCGCCGACGGCATAAAATATTATGAAGAAGGATATGACGACATGGCACGATGGATGGGCATGAATCCTGCCGAGAAGAAGGACATCGCATGGAACGCTTCCTCCAAGAGATTCATGCAGGGATGGTACGACAAGATTCTCCGACCCATGGAACGTGACGGCATCGACTTCTGGTGGCTCGACTGGCAGCAGTGGGAAAACGACAAGGAATTTCCGCGTCTGAGCAACACCTGGTGGATAAACTATACCACATTCACCGACATGGAGCGACATCACGACACCCGTCCGATGCTCTATCATCGTTGGGGCGGACTGGGCAACCACCGCTATCAGATAGGATTCTCGGGAGATGCCATCATAAGCTGGAAGTCGCTCGACTTCCAACCTTACTACAACTCCACCGCCTCAAACGTGCTCTACGGCTACTGGAGCCACGACATCGGCGGACACATGGGAGCCGACTCCATCAATCCGGAGATGTATATACGCTGGATGCAGTTCGGAGCCTTCAGCCCTGTGCTGCGCACGCATTCCACAAAGAACGCCGGACTGAACAAGGAGCCGTGGGTATTCGCCGACAAGGAGCGCGACATCATCCGCGACATCATCAAACAACGCTACTCGCTCGCGCCTTACATTTACACCATGGCGCGTCATGCCTACGACACCGGCGTGTCGCTGTGCCGACCGATGTATTATGACTATCCTGACACGAAGGAGGCTTACAGCAACCGCAACGAATATATGTTCGGCGACAACTTCCTGGTCTATCCCATCACAAAGCCGATGAACAACGGCGTGTCAGAACAGAACGTCTGGCTGCCGGCAGGATGCGACTGGTACGAACTGTCGTCAGGAACGATGCTGAAGGGCGGACAGAATGTCGAGCGCCGCTTCCTGTTAGACGAATATCCTGTCTACATCAAAGCCGGAAGCATCATCCCGCAGTACGGCGACGTGAAGAATCTGCGCAACAACGACGAGGCTGTCACCGTAACCGTATATCCCGGCAACGTTAACACGAAATTCGACATGTATGAGGACAACGGCAATGACAAGCAGTATGCCACGGCTTACGCCACCACCCAGCTCTCGTCCACACACTCTGCCGACGGCACATTGTGCGTTAAGATAGGAGCACGTAAGGGCGAATACAGCGGTATGCCTTCACGCAGACAGTTCAGACTGAAGCTCGTGGCTTCTGCCGTTCCTGAGAAGGTGACGGTAGACGGCAAGCAGACGGATTTCGAATACGACGGAAACAAGCTTTCCTTGCTCGTCAACATACCTGAGACCGACTGCTCGAAAGAAAAGGTTGTGGAGATAAGCTATGCGAAGGACGCTCCGGTTCTCACGGACGGACTCATCGGAAAGTTCCGCCACATCCAGCAGAACTGCGTAGCGATGAAATACCGCAACCCTGCCATCGTGTTCGCCGAGCCTCTCGGAACAATGGAGTCGGCAGGTATAGCCATGACCTACAATCCCGAGAAGCAGAAGCAGATAGTGGAGACGTTCCGCACGAACTACGGTTCGCTTGCCGACATCCTCAAGCAGAACGGCATCGAAGGGGAAGACGCAAAGAAGTTTATGGACACCTCGTTCTAAAAAATGTCTAAAAAACATGTGCTTTATGTCTTCATGCAAATATCGTACAAAGAGTAAAAACATGTTACAAAATAAAAATTGATTATAGAGTTTCGGTTTGCTGTTTTTTCGGTATTCTGCTGAGCTAACAGCACCCGCACATAACGATAAAGCCTCTTTTACAGTCCGATAGTGCCACTATCAGAATGTAAAAGAGGCTTTATTGTATGACAACAGTGACTGTATTGGAGTGTAAAAGAGGCTCTATTGCAACAAAAAGAGGCACCTTTACGAGTCTGATTTCATAAAGTTTCGTCAGAAAACCAAATAACTCACTGTGTATAAACACATTATCTCAAAACGTTCAAAACTCAAGAATTTCGCACCAAAGATTTTGTTGTGCGCTGAACGAGGAGTATTGAGCATTAGGAATGCAAATATTGTGTCGGACGGTATGCCGTCCGAATAACTATTGCGCATCTTCCACATGACTTGCGCGCCATTTCTTTGGCGACACACCCACCACCTGCGAGAAAACCTTCGAAAAGTAAGACAGGGAAGAGAAGCCGGTCTGCAGAGCCACCCACTCCATACCCTCATCAGGCTTTTGCTCCATAAGACGCTTGGCCTCATCGATGCGCATCTCGGATATCCACCGCGAGAAGTTGATGCCATAATGCTCGTTTATGAAGCGCGAGAGATAGCGGCGGTCCGTACCGAGACGTTCGGCAATGTCGTTTATGGTAATCTGATCCGTCAGATACAGCTTCTCTTCTTTCCATTCATTAATGCGCTGCTCCAGTTTTGCCTCTTTAGAGTGACGCGTCTCATGCACGACCGGACTGCTTTCCGTCTTATCCGCCACGCCATCCTTATCTATTTCTGCAGACACACCCTCCTTCTTCTCTTCTGAGCTTCTGCCGAAAATGGTAGTGGTCTGTTCGGGCAGGGCATTGCTGTATGTTTCGTAGCCATAACGGATAGCTACAGAGCTATGATTTTGTGACAAACCGGCGCTTCCATTCATCATCGCGTCTTCCTCAAACTCCTTGAAAGCCTCGCCGATGCTATCGAAACGCGAAGAGAAATTGATGAAGCTGATGACTATATAGCTGTTGACGGATATTATATACACCTGACTGATGGATGTTGCCCACAACGCCTAAGGTAAGCGTGAAGGCAGCCACTGCTCCAAGGAAGAGCATAAGAAGGATACTACGGTATATCCAATGCACAAACTGGTGCATGTCACGGGTGAAGTATTGGTCGAGCATTCTGTCGCGATGCTTATACACCTGCAGCAGGCGAAACATGAAAAAGAAGATATAGATGAAGTAAACCATCACTGAAACTCTTCTTACAAGAGGGCCAGCCAATGAAGGGTCCATCCACAACGAGCTTATGGAGAGAAGCGTATTGAGCAACCATAAAGCTAAGGAAAGAGTCAGATGGCGTGTGGAAGCCTTGATGGTTCCGAGCAGATTGCCGAAGAAGAAGGTCAGGAAGATGGCGGAAAGCAGAAACAGCGAAGTGTCCATTATCTCAACTATAGGGTCGAGCTTCAGCCACCAGACGTCAGGTCTGACAAAGCACCATGCCAGACAGTTGGTTCCCATAACCAGATAATTCAATGCAAGGAAGCGCTGGGAACGCCTGTACGTCTTATATATCTCGCGCTTCGGTGTCTTGTAAAGGCACAAGATAAAGGCAAAGGAGAGATATAATACGCCTGCAAATTGCACTATTATATTGAAATATAAAGCTAAAGTCTCCATAATGTCAGTTTGAAAGCAGTCTCAATATTGTTCATTATAAGTTGTAGCGCAGGAAGTCGGTCACCCTGCGTGTGTATTCCGCTTTATGGTCCTTGTACGACACGGCGTGCTCGCTGCCCGGCGCTATCCAGAGCGCTTTCTTGCTCGGCTTGGCCTCGTAAAGGGGACGGACCATGGCTGTGGGAACGAACTTGTCGTTGCTGCCGTGGATGAAAAGCATCGGCTTGCGGCACTTTGCCACCTGATTCAGAGGCGACGCCTCCTTGAACGACCATCCGTAACGGGCCTTCACTAAGGCGGACGTGATGTGAAGCATGGGGAATTCGGGCAGGCCGAAACGCTTCTTCATCTCCTGCGAATACTCGTCCCATACGCTCGTATAGCCACAGTCTTCTATGAAGCATCTCACGTATGAGGGCGTAGGGTCGCCGCTTACGCACATCGTCGTGGCTGCTCCCATGGATATGCCGTGGAGCACAAGGCGCATCGAGTCGGCAGGTGGATGGAATACGGACGGGGCCCTGCGCAGCCAGTCCTCTATGTCCAGACGGTCTTTCCATCCCATCTGAGCCACATCACCGTCCGACTGTCCGTGTCCGTAAAGGTCCGGAATCAAGACATTATAGCCTAACACACGTTCATAAAGGTGGGCTATATGTATCATCTTTGCGGCGTCACACTCATAACCGTGCACCAGCAGAGCCGTTCGTCCGTGAGCCTTGGGATTGGCCACGAAGATGGCATGCTGCCTGTTGCCCGTACTCAGCACAACGAAGGTGTCGCGCAGGGCGTGGGCGGCGTTCAGACTATCCATCCATGGACGTGTCTCGGGATAGGTGCGCTCCATATATTCGTATGAGAGAGTACGGTTACGATTGCTGGTGGACAGCGCATAGTCTATAAGCGCAAAGGCTCCAGCCACAAAAACTATACATAAGACGATTATAGTCGCAAATACATATTTCAACGCTTTCATAGTTGTTCCGATGATTTGTCAATGAAAAGTTAATGCAAAGTTAACGTTTTTCAACTAAAATACCGAAAACCGTTTACTAAAAAATCTCAGTCTGAGATATTAAAAGAGTGTTACAGAACAAAATAAATACAGCCTTTGCATATTGTTTCGACAAAAATCCTTAACTTTGCACACGCTTTTAAAAATCATATTAATATATGGACGACTATCACGCGGAAAATAAGAATTTGTAATGTAGGCGGCTGTTCGGCAAAGAAACAGTCTCCCACATTGTTAAACCCTTTGGAGACTATTCTTTATGAGAACATTCTGGAACACCAACTCTACTCTTAAGCCCATCGACGAATGGCAGCCCAACAGCTGGATACAGGTAACCTGTCCGACAGATGAAGACCAGCAATTGCTGGAAGACAAATTCAACATACCCGACTATTTCCTCTCCGACATCAGCGACGCGGACGAACGTGCGCGCTACGAGTATGATGACGGATGGATGCTCATCATCCTTCGTATACCTTACGTAAAGGAAATACGCTCTCGCACACCATACACCACCGTACCGCTCGGCATCATCCACAAGCGAGACGTCACCATCACCGTATGCTATTACGAAACCAACATGATGATTGACTTCGTAAGCTACCACCAGAAGCGTGGCGAGGGATTCACCGACTACGTGGACATGATTTTCCGCCTCTTCCTCTCTTCAGCCGTATGGTATCTGAAACGACTGAAGCAGATAAACACCCTCATCGAGAAAGCCAAGCACAACCTCGACCATAACGTCAACAACGAGTCGCTCATCGCGCTCTCACGTCTGCAGGACTCGCTCACTTACTTCGTGACATCCATCCGTGGCAACGAGACGCTTCTTGCCAAGCTGAAGTTCAAGCTGCAGGTGGACGAGTTGGACGCCGACCTCATCGAGGACGTAAACATCGAGATGTCGCAGGCACGCGAGACCACGAACATCTATTCGGACATCCTCGAGTCGACGATGGACACCTACTCGTCCATCATCAACAACAACATGAACACCGTGATGCGTACGCTCACATCCGTATCAATCATCATGATGCTCCCGACGCTAATATCATCGTTCTTCGGAATGAACCTCATAAACGGCATGGAAGACTCGCGATGGGGATTCCTCATAGCCATCTTCATATCAGTAATAATATCAACGCTTTCGTGGCTTATTCTGCGCCACAAGCGACTGTTATAGAGCATATAAAGACATAAAAAAAGAATGAATACGAAAAAAAATAATTATTTTCGCTCGTATTCATTTTTTTTTATTAAGTTTGCAATCTATTAAATTAAAAACGTGATATGGCACAAGCCGTCAGCGCTTTCAGAACTATATGAAACGTAAAGGCGGGACGGACAAGTGTCGTGAATTTGAATTACCCGAATCATAAACTTAAAACAGTTAAATGATGGACTCTCAAGAAAACGCCCTGTTGCAAGGTGCACAAGTAGAGAAGGAAGTGGAGCAGACCACAGCACAGAACGCTGAGGCAGCTGCCGACGACCAGAAAGTAGAGAATGCTAAGGTGTATAAGACAAAGAAAGAGGTGGTGGAACGCCTGAAGGAAATCGCCGCAAGCGACGAAAATCCTGACAAGGACGAGATAGACCTCCTCAAGACCGTCTTCTACAAGCTCCACATCACAGAGCGCGAGGCACGTATGAAGGAATACATCGACGGCGGAGGCGATCCCGAGGCATACCAGATTATGCCCGACGAGGACGAGGAAACCTTCAAGCAGCAGATGGCAATAGTACGTGAGAAGCGTGCCCGCATTTTCCAGCAGCAGGAGGCAGAGAAGCAGGCTAACCTCGAAAAGAAGCTCGAAATCATAGAGAAGATAAAGGCGATGGCAACATCTCCTGACGAGGCCAACAAGTCGTACAACGAGTTTAAGGAGCTGCAGCAGCAGTGGAAGGACATCAAGAACGTCCCCGCTGACCGCGCAAGCGAGCTTTGGCGCAACTATCAGTTGTACGTGGAGCAGTTCTACGACCTGCTCAAGCTTAACTCAGAGGCACGCGAGTACGACTTCAAGAAGAATCTTGAGACCAAGACAAAGCTCTGCGAAGCTGCGGAGAAACTCGCCGATGAGGAGGATGTCATCAGCGCATTCCATCAGTTGCAGGAGCTGCATCAGCAATACCGCGAGACAGGTCCCGTGGCTAAGGAGCTGCGCGAGCAGATAAGGACTCGCTTCAAGGCTGCTTCCACAGTAATCAACAAGCGCCATCAGCAGCACTTCGAGGACCTTCGCTCTAAGGAAGAGGAGAACCTCACCCTCAAGACAGCCCTCTGCGAGAAGGTGGAGGAGATAAGCAAGCTGGAGAACAAGACCGCAAGCGACTGGGAGAAACGCTCTAAGGAGATTATCGACATACAGAACCAGTGGAAGACCATCGGTTTCGCACCGCAGAAGATGAACGTCAAGATATTCGAGCGCTTCCGTGCAGCTTGTGACGACTTCTTCGGACGCAAGTCAGAGTTCTTCAAGGAAATGAAGCAGGCTTATGCCGCCAACATCGAAAAGAAGAAGGCTCTCGTGGAGAAGGCTCAGGCTTTGGCTGACAGCACAGACTGGAAGGTGACAAGCGACAAGCTCATCAACCTGCAGAAGGAATGGAAGACCATCGGCGTGGTGCCCAAGAAGATCGGTGACCAGCTGTGGCACGACTTCCTCAACGCCTGCAATAAGTTCTTCGAGGCTCGTAACGCCGCCAATGCTGGCGCACGTAACGAGGAGCGCGAGAATCTGGAGAAGAAGCGCAACATCATCGAGCAGATTAAGGCTCTCGTAGCTGACGCCGCCAACGCCACACACGAAAAGGTGCAGGCTCTGACCGACGAGTATAACAAGGTGGGACACGTTCCCTACAAGGAGAAGGACGCTCTCTATGCAGCTTACCACGAGGCGCTCGACGCCATCTACAAGGAGCTGAACATCAGCAACAAGCGTCGTCGCCTGGACGACTTCAAGTCGAACATCCGCAATATGGCTAAGCGTGGCGAAGACGCCATCGACAACGAACGCGGACGCCTGACACGCCGCTTCGAGCAGCTCAAGCAGGAAATCCAGACATACGAGAACAACCTCGGATTCCTCAACGCCAGCTCAAAGAAGGGCAACAGCCTCATCGACGAGATGAACCGCAAGGTGCAGAAGCTCCGTGACGACCTCGAACTGGTTCGTCAGAAGATCAAGGCCATTGACACAGAGAACAAGTAATCGTCATTATTATAATCACAAAGCCCAGACAGCAATGCCGTATGACAGCATTATTGTCTGGGCTTTTTCGTATGCTTCATGCAAAACGAAGGCTGAAGTCATGCTAAACAAAGGCTGAAGAGTAGCGTAAGGCGCAAAAGTAAAAGGGGCTCGTATTTCGTCCACTGACGAATACGGGATCAAATAATATTGTTGTGTTTTTAACAATCCAATATTATTGTTTATCTTTGCGTCATGAATAGAACTCAGCCCATAGATTACAAGTCCGTATTGTCCTTGTTTCTTCCCGCAGGACTCCTTGACTATTTCGACATAACAGAAGCTTCCAACATGGGAGATTATTTTATGTTGGTCTTAGTTGAGAAAGATATTGTGCCTGAAAACTTACAAGACCTTCCTTTAATTTCCAATGGTTTC
>ENA-ORRX01000226-ORRX01000226.1-human-gut-metagenome-genome-assembly--contig:-NODE-226-length-22019-cov-7.10226_pt1 | contig 22019 bp, 9 predicted proteins | sample MGYA00242186_ERZ509153 | MGnify/ENA primary metagenome ERZ509153 (study PRJEB26280, sample SAMEA2338643) | human gut metagenome | biome: human gut; feature: human-associated habitat; material: faeces... | reverse complement strand
TAACACTGACAATTAGATCGTTAGGTTGTTTTTGACTGATTTACGAGCATCCCTAATTAATGTTCAATTAATGATAATTAATGTTCAAAACAACGCGCGAAGCGCATAACATAAATAGTTAACGTTTAAGTTTAGGCGCGCTTCGCGCGTTGTTTTGAACATTAATTATCATTAATTGAACATTAATTATTTCATTAATTTTTTTCGTTAATTATTTCGTTAATGTTCATGCATGTTAAGTTTTCAAATTGCAGTTTATGAGTTTAATAAGTTTATGGGTTACTCGTATAATATTAACCTTCCTCTACCTTCTTTCTAATTTCGGGAAAATGTTCTAAAATAGTGTTGAGTGCTGCGAGGTTGCGGTCTGTTTGGCCTTTAAAGTTCCTCGTTTTGAGCGAAAGCTCTTTGGGCTTTCCTCAGCCACGCGGTTTGTTGCGTCCAAACGGAACGGGAATGACGGGTGTGCCTTGTGCTACGCAGGCTGCCCAAAACCAAATGTCGTCGACTGTAGGAGCCAGACGCGTAAAGAGATCGACATCGAGCATATCGGTTCTTAGAGCGTGGGGCGGATATAGCACACCTGCCACGCCCGTTTGTAAATTAAGAAAACCACGGTGAATGCGTTTGAACATAAAGTTGTACCAACGGTATTTCTTCCATTGTCGGTACGGCGCTCCGAGTTTAATGCGTTTAGCGCGATGAGCGAGTACGGCATCAGGATATTGTGCGTGAAGACGCAGGAGGTCGCGTAGGAGGTGGCGGTGGTAAGCGATGTCGTCGTCGACGGTCACGATGATCGCTTCGGGAAAGTCGTGGAGAGCGGGTACGAGTTTGCGATACGAACGAATGTCGGTGGGGTAGTCACGTACCTCGAAAATGGGCGATTTGTTTGCTAACTGCCTTACACCGTCGAGTAGTTGCTCTTGTCCTTCGAACTGTGAAAGCGTAAGGTAAAGCACCAACTTGTCGGGCAGTACAGAACCATTTAATAAGTATTGTACAGCCTGTTCGGCATAACCGATGGCAGCAGGAAATGATGTCATCGATACGACCACCTGTGTTTTGTTATCTGTCATAATGATATGAGTCTTTTACTCGCTTACGTCGTTTAAGTCATACTGCGTGAAGTAGTCGTCTTTCACTTCACGTTGTGTGCCACTGGCGCGGCCGCGTGTTTGCTTCTCACAGAACTCTTCGTACGACCTTACGGCATAATGATTGATGCGTATAATGTCCTGTTGTGGCTCGCGTTGGCGAAAATTACGTGTAATGCGTTGCCCATGAGAGTCGGCTGCGTAACCGTCAATCTTTGCGGCTTCGTGACAACCTATCATGCCATAAACGCGGCGAGGATTGACGATGCTCTTCACGTGGCGATTTAAGGGGTGCTCAGGGAGTGAGTGACGCGTGAAGCGTTGCATTACGCCCCCTTCGGTGTGTGTGCGGTGGCCGTTGCTGCCATAAATGAGCCAATTGACTTCGACGGCTGCAAACTGTTCAAAGCGGTTGAGGAAAGCGGGTATCGAAGCGTCTTTGACGGGTACGATAAACTCGTCCAGATCGATAAAGGCTATCCAGCGGGCTTCGTAGCGGTGGTGTGCCAAGCAATGGTCGTAGGCGGCCAACTGTCGGCGGTAGCCAGGCCAAGGTTGGTAGACAACGATGCCCTGCTCTATGTAAGGCTTTAGTAATGCTTGTGTGCCGTCGGTGCTCTCATTGTCGTAGATGTAGAAGCGTTCTACCCCTTGACGGCGGTGCCACTCTATCCATTCAGTAAAGTAAGGTCCTTCGTTCTTGGCAATGGCACATACGGCAAGGTGTACTTCAGGCGACTGCGTGTTGTGCTTCAATTCGTGCTTGAGTTTGAGAGCATTTATTAGTCCAAACCTTAAGATGCCTCGCCAGCGATTGCGTGTCATTTTGTGAGGTATGAGTCCTGCAATGATTTCAGCTGCTACTTTGTTCAAGGGGGGAGAGTTTTTGGGGTTAGGTGGTTAGAGGGTTAGTGGGTTAAAAGGTTAGTGCGTTATTGGGTCAGAAGGTTAAAAAGTTAGTTTTGGAAACTCATCTTTTAAACTAACTTTTTAAGGGTGGTTCTAATAATTCTGAAATAGGGATTTGTGCGCTATCGGAAGTGTATTTTTGAAAGTTTGTGAGGGAGCATAGCGGGCTATGTGACCGAACAAACTTTCAAAAAGACACTTTCGAGAGCGTACAAATCACATTTCAGAATAGCAGAACTCTAAAAACAGAATTTTTAGAACCACCCTTAACCTTCTAACCCCTCATACTAACCTTCTAAATTCCAGTCTATTCCTTCTCGAACGACGATTGTTCGGGCAATATATGTCTGAAAGCTTCGTCGAGTTGTTGCATCACTTGATCATAGTGATGAATGTGGACGTTGTCGTTCAAGCAGATGAGTGTGTACTTCTGTTCGTAAATGGCCTTGATAGCTTGTTTAGAGCGTATCATGAGGGGAAACATCTTCGTGTCGCGATACGTATTATAAGGTGTGAAGTTGCCCTGACAGATTTGCCACGTGCGGAAGAGTTCGGGCGTAAAGTCCGTTAACGAACGGAAACGGTTGTGTGACGTTTCGGTCAATTCCTCACCAGCGGCTTTCCATACGTCATCGAATGTGCTCTTGAGGTAAGGCTGTGCATTGTGAGGCACGCGCAGTGTGATGAACTTACTGTAGAAGTGGAGTAGATAGTTCCAACGCGCCTTCATACCGTAGCTCTTGTCATACCACTTGTCGTGGTGTTGTGATAGCACCTTTTTCTTGTCGAAGTGGCGATTGATGAGCCGAATATTGTTCTTAATGCGTTTGTACCATTGCGACCATGAAGGGTTGTAGGAGAAGACGGCTATGTCGCACGGCAGTCCGTTCTGGAAGAAACGTTCGGGGCTGACGTGGTTGATAATATAGAAGTCGTCGTTGAAGTAAACAAAATGGTCGGCCAATCCCGCTATTCGATGAATGTAACGTTCAATTACGGCAGAGTTGTAAACGGGTAGAAACTCTTCTGGAATAATGTCTTTGTGGTTAACAAGGTGAATTTTAGGGTTCGACTCATCTAACCACTCAGGCTTTTGCCCGTCGGTTATAAAATGTATTTTGCGCACCCAGGGGGCGAATTGTTCTACCCCTCGAAACCAATATTTTAAGAAGCCGTAGTCGCGGAAGCGAGCATCACAGACCCCATTCTTTGTGTTATTTTTGTTGCCTGAATATTTTGAAAATTTGGCTTGCCACGTAGGGTCGTTCATGTCGACCCATGTTATTACAAAGTCAATATCCATATATTGTTATCAATATTCGGTTGTCATTTATAAAAAGCGAGTGTGCAAAGTTATGCAAAAGTTTTGGGAATGAGCTAATATGCTAATGCGCAAATGTGAGAATGTGCAAATGGTCGCCTTTGTACGCGTAGTTATAAAAGCATTACGTTATTCTCACATTTGCACATTAACTACGCACTTCCTCCATTCTGTGCAGTTGGTGTCGGTCAAACTGCATGATGATTTTGTGCAGCTGTGTGCCTTGGCGCAAGGCCTCGACGCGAGGTGCTTGGGCGTAAGCGTTGATTTGCGTGACGGCCTCGTCCCATTGCTTTTGTGCGGTGGCTTCGGTGTCGCCTTTGTGCAATAGTTTGAGTTCGAGAATGTAGCTATGCTTAGTAGCGTAGTGCGTCAAGTCGGGTAGGAGGAAGAAGTCGCAGAAGCCGTGGTTCAATTCCAATTCAGGCGCGGTGTAATAATAAGGGTTGAGATTGAGGTAAGCCATAAAGAAGCCTTGTAAGTTGCGTTCCGCTTCAATGCCGTCGCGCACGGACGCCACTTTGGCATAGGCATTGGCCATAAATTGCAATCCTTCGTTCCACTTTCCGTCATAGGCCATGTCGTAATAATAGTCGGTGAGCAGTTCAGTGTCGACGTAAGCCTTCTCTTCAAACATCTCTTGCAGATAGCCATAGTACTGCTTCCGCACGTTGTTGTTGGGGATAGCCATTAAGAGTTTGGCACCTCGAGTGTTCTTAATGGTGAGCATGCCGTAGTAGAACAAGAGACTTGGAAATATTTTAGGGTCGGTGATTTGGTGTGCGGGGAAAGTCTCGTAGAGGTTGCAAGCAATCTCTCCCGTTTCGGCAATGGTACGAATGACGCCTTTGCGATCACCGTCCAACTTATCAAGTTGTATGAGGCGCTTCATCTTGTTATAGTCCGTCTTGGTGTTCGGGTCGATCATCTCTTCTGGGCCTTCGCCACGGCTGATGTAGTTGCGTAGGTAGTAGAGAACCATATCGCAGTTGAACACGCGGCTTTGCGTGTGGAGTGCATCTTTGGCAAAGCAGTAGTTGTCGTACCAAGGCTTCATCTCGTCAATCACAGCCTCAATGTTGCAGTCTGGGCGAATGGCACCCGAAGCTTTGTAATAACTGAAGAGAGTATGTACGTCCTCAGTTGAGAAACCGAGCATTTGGTTAAACTCAGGTTTCGTAGAGATGTGCCAACCAATGTTGAAGCCGCTGGTCACGTCGTCGAGCGTAACAGGACTTACGCCTGTGATGAAGATACGGTCAAATGACCCCTTAAACTTCTTAAAAATGTCGCGATAAAAGCCTTCGGCATGGGTAATGCTCCAATTCACGTTCTCACCTTGCTCGTTGAGCACGGTGTTGGTAAAGTTGTCGTACTCATCAATGATGAGGTAGAGCGGGTACTCGTACTTTTTCGATTCATCGTTGATGAGGGTAAGTTTGTCAACCGCTGTTGCAGCACTTCTTACTTTTTTGACAAAGTCGTCGGTGTAATAGTCTTCATAAATGTCGACGAAACTGTCAAATACAACACGACAATAACTATCGAAGTTCTCTTCTAACTTTTCAATTCTTCCTCCCACTTGTGAGAAGTCAAGGTGCAGTACTTGATAGCGTCCTTGATTAGGCGTGGGGTGTTGGCCAATCCACAGTTTACCAAACCACTGCTCAAACTTATCCTTTGTGCGGCAGTCGTAGTAGGCGTGAAGCATGCCTAAGAAGAGGCTCTTGCCAAAGCGTCGTGGACGTATGAAGAAAAGATTGCGTGCCTCGTTCTCGAGCATGGGAATGTACATGGTCTTGTCCACGTAATATATGTTCTCCTCAACGATTGTGACGAAGTTCGACACACCATAAGGCAGTTCTTTTATAGCTTGATGCTTCATAATGAGATTGTTTTGCTGCAAATGTACGATATTTATTTAATGTGCAAATGTGCAAATGTGAGAATGTGCAAATGTGAGAATGTGAGAATGTGCAAATGTGCAAATGGTCACATTTACTTACTGAGTCTTTATGAACACTTACTTAGTCTTCAATCTTTAACTCAGTAAGTAAAGGTGACCATTTGCACATTTGCACATTCTCACATTTGCACATTCACAAAGCATTTGCACATTAACAAGGCATCGTCACCTTGTTCACCGTTTTGCCCTCGTCGGTGCGCGCTTCGACTACGTAGATGCCTTGTGGCAGTTTGAGACGGAGCGAAGAGGTGAAAGGCTTCATCTGGTAAAGCACACGGCCAGCGGCATCGACCACTTCGACGTGCGTCAAAGGGTGAGCGGGTGAGGAGGTGATGACGAGGTGCTGATTGTCAACTTGAATTAGCGGACGCGTCAGCGAAGCCAAATCGTCAGGTGTAGGTTCGGCCGAAGACAAGATGTAGTAACGACCTACTGCATTGCCTGACACCTCCAACGATACGCTATCCGTCTTTGCTCCCGTACTGAGCGTGAGCGGTGTGACGAGTCCCGTTTGTTCGTCGAGTAGCGAGAGCGTTTCGTTGAACTCATTCAGCCCCATGAAGGTGAGGCGCGTCGGTGCATCACTGTTGCTCAGAATGCCTAAGGGAACGCGGAACATCGTGTGGCGACGGTTGATTGTGCTGGCCTGCGTACCCGCCAAGGTATAAACCGTCGGCACATCGGCCAAAGCATTGTCAACGAGCGCTTCGAGGTCTTCAGACGGTTGGTAGTCGTTGTTGGCCTCGGTGTCTTTCACGACAATAGCTTCACTTCGCAGTCCACCTCGAGCGGCACGAATGCGCAAGGTGCGTAGCGAACCACCTAACGGTTGGCGGCGAGCCGGAGTGCGTAGGGTGCTACCTACGGCCTTGGCACTCGTCATCATGTCTGCTGTAAAGCAGAGCGAGATACTATCCGTGGGGTGAGCAGCTTTCACAAAGAAACCTTGACCTGGAGCGAGGACGCCTTGAGCCGTTGTGGCCGTGGCATCATTGACAGTTATCCACTGCTTATCGTCAGCATTCTGCATCACGCCCAACTGTCCGTCAGCCGTGAGCAACCAATACTTTGCACTTTCGAGCTCAGGGGCATTCGTAGAGAAGAACTTGTTCATGTCGAGTCCACACGTAAATGGGTTGCTCACTAAGAAGTAAGCGTTAGCCGTGTTCTGATTCGTGAGCGTCTGCGTAATCGTGTGACTCGTCTCGTTCAGCTGGTCAGCGATAAGGCGATGACTATTCGTGCGGTCGACAGTATACTCCTTACCATCAGTAGCTTGCGCCGTAGTGTAGTAACCAAATTTGGTGTCCTCCTTCGGCAGGCGGAAGAGCGACTTCGTATAAGTATTTGAAGCACCCTTTGCATTCACCTTCACCGAGAAACCACCTACGCCATAAGGCGTTTGCACATCGTTGAAGGTCTTGCTCCATGCGATGGCTTGGTAAACGTCCTTGTTTTGAACGGTTGCCTGTTGGTGTGCGTCGGCCGAGTAAGGCTCGAGGTAGTAGAGCAAGGAGTTGGCCTTGTCCCAACTGCGTTGGTAGACGGCTGGCGCAAAGCGGTTGTAGTCAGTCGTGTTGAACGTTACGTTGTCGAAGTAAGGCGTGAGTTGCTGCGCATTGTCAGTGGGCGCGTACCAATCGCCTGCATAGGTATGCTGCAAGGGCGAACCTAAGGTGTACCAACGGCCAGGAGTAAGCGCGTATTCTACCCACGCTTGCGTATAAGTCAAGCGTTCGGGGTGGAGGAGTTCGCTGCCCGATTGCAACACAAGGTTGTTAGCCTGATAGGTTCCGTAGCGACTGCAAGGGTTGAAGCCGCCCTCCGTAGCTTGCTTTTGTGTCAAGAGGTGGTACTCAATGTCGGGCGTAGCAGTGCGCTGATCGCCTTCGTGTTCGATGAAGTGAACAAAATTATTGCCCTTCGCGCTGCTGTAATCCGTAGCGTAGAGCAAGGGGCCATTCGCCTGTGGCGTAACGATCACGTTGGTGTGCGACATTGGGGCAAAGCCTTGTGCCGTACCATTCTTCGCATTTGTCACGTAGTCGGGGGCATCGGCTGCATCGCGAAGCAGTTCCGTGCGATCGGCACGTGCCCAGTTGGCATCGTTCGTCCAATCCGTATTACCTGCAGCACCAGTCCATACTTCATACTGCGGTACGATGATGAGGTCGAACAAGAGTGTACCGTCGCAAGCCGTTGAAACTGTAGCATCGCCAGCGGCAAAGCGTTCGCGGAAGTCAATGCGCAGCGTATAAGTATAACCCTCGCGCGGACGGAAGTCGTTGAGGAAGTAAATGTCGGCATGCGCCTCCGTTGGGTTGTCCGAGAGAGCTACAAGTTCCTTTACATGTCCCACAGTGCGAAATCCTTTCACCTTCTTATCAGCAAAGATTTTGTATACCTCCATGGCAGGGTCGTTGGTGGCAGTGATGTAGACATCTCCCAGGTCGCTGTCAGAGGGGAGAATGTGTTGCATACCCAATGCTCCAGCGGTGATTGTAACCATCCTGCGTAGGGGGATTCGCAGCACGTTTTTGGGGGCGGTTTTGGCAATCTGTTCTCTCACCTCGCTTACGGCTGCCAGACTGGTGCGTATAGGCACGTTCGTTAAGTGGTCGGGGTAAGTGTCAGTCGCCCCATTCAGTCCGTCAAAGAGCTGTGGTGCTTGGCCACTGACCAAGATACTAATTCGTTCAGGGTCGTAGCAGTACTGCACGTTGCCGTCGGCATTGGTATGGTCAATAGGAATGACTGTAACGTACTCTATCTCTCCTTTAGGCGTAGCCACAGGTATGAATACGTTACACGTATTGTTGAGCAAGAGCAAAGGTGCCACACTGTTTGATGTATTCTGTGTGAGTTGCAGGAGCACGTCAATGATCGGTTGCGTCAAGACGAACGCTTCGTCACTTTGAGGTTTCGCTGTCGCTACAGTCGTAGCTGTAGGGTAGAAGTGGCGGAACGTCATCAACGCTTCGCGCAGCGTGATTTCGGTCGATATGGGGGCTTCGTGCTTATCGATAACTCGCCACGTACGGTTGGCCGTATTGACATATATCTGTGTGAAAGCTCCAGCCACGTAATCGCGCCACCAGTCGTATTGTGTCAAGCGTTCAGGCTCTGTGCCGTTGTCGGCCGTGCCATTTTGCTTCACGCTGAGTGCCACACTCTTGCCCGCACAAGTTTGTACTTCATTGTCGATAGCCGTGTCGTCATCACCGTCTTCCACTACGGTAATGGCAGACCCCGTACGGAAAGTACTCATAATGCAGCAGTCCGTACCCAGTTCGAAGGCATTGACTGCATTGTTAATCGTAATAGGGTCGGACGAGAAGCGCGGCTTAAACAGAATGTAATATTCGTGTCTCGGCTGAAGATTTGCCCCCTTAAACTTATCGCTAATGATAAAGTGGCGATCACCCGCACCAGAGGTTTCCTTAAAGCGTTGCGCATTCATGCCATGCAGTGCCTTGGCATAGTCGTAGGGTGGCAGTAAGGCATCGTTATTAAAGTGGGTGGTGAACTCAATGTAGCGGAAAGCACGTTCCGGACCTGTTGTCACCGCAGGGTCGCCCACTAAGGCCGTTGTAAAGGCGCGCCTTACGTCGGTGGTAGAAGGAGTGTAGTTAGAGGGGTCGGTGGCTTTAGCCGTCAACTCTTTGTCGTAGAGGGCCTTGTCGAGTAGGCAGTACCACATATTGGGGTTGCCTTCGTCCAAGTCCTCATTCTCGGTCAAGTCCAATTGTTGCAAAATCACATCAAAGTCGGCCGTCATCTTAGCCAATGTAATCTGTTGACTACAAACAGGCGTGCTGCGTTCCAACTGCACAGAAGGCTTGAGTGAGAATACTTCAATATCGTCAATCAAGATGTCGCCACCGCGCGTGTTGGTACAAGCATTGTCAATCGTCAAGCGATATCGTGTGTAGGGGATAGTACTTTTGTTGATAAAGCTGAAGAACACTTGTTGCCACAGACCGATGCCATTGTTATCGATGTTGTTATTAATCGTTTTGCCTGTGCGATCACGTGCTTGACCTAAGATAGCACCGGGGCAGTAACTATAGAGCGTGTTGACATCGCCACTCTCGGTAATGCCTTCTACGCGGAACACTACGTTGGCGGGCGACTCCTGGTCGCGGTCGGGACTACTCATCCAAGCCGACACGTAAAGGCGCGAACCCGTACAGGCCTGACCTGAAAAGTCGATTGAAGCTATCTGGCCCGGGAGGTCGGAAGCATCGATGTAGAGAAAGGCTGCGTTAGTGTCATCGTAGCCACCTTGGATATAGAAGTCTTTGTAGAACTTCTTAATAGGATAGAAGTTACCACGGTTGTTGGGGTTGTTAAACTCATTCACAATGGTGTAGTTACCCCATGTGCATTGGTCGGAGTTGGAGGTAATAGGCGTGAAGCAGTATGAAGTGTTGTCGTAGTTGAAGGGATAGCGGTAGCAGCGGCCATAAGTAGTATTTGCTCCGTCACCTTGCCCCCGGTCAGAAAGGGACGTGTTGGTGCCCACAGGTGGCGTGAGGAAGGTGTCGTACAGGTCGGGGTCGAAGGTAATGGTGGCCACGGGATTTCCCGTCAAGGCTTGTAGTGCTTCGGGGGAACGGTCGGACTTAAACGAACCGTCAACATTCTTACCAATCACTTCGGTGTAGAGAATGGGTTCGAAATCGTTTTCGAACTTGAGGGTGAACTTGGCTATTTGATAACGTATGTTGTCACTGGTACGTCCATATACCCTGAGTTCGCATTGGTCAGCATTGGCTTTCCCTGTGCCAAAGCCATTGGAGTCGCCAGGGTATTTGAAACCAATGGCACGCTCAGAAGCTGATGACAAACCATTGTCCTGGAAGCCCATACTCGTGATACCCGTGCCGAGCGAATCGTTTATCTCAATTTCCAACGTTCCGCCATTGCTCTCCTCCGCATTTTGAAGGTTTTCCTCAGCTGCTGTAGCCGCCTTGTAGAACCAGTAGTCGGACTTTTGCATATCGAGGTTGACGGTAGAGAGGTTGAGCGTCACCTTCTTGCGTGGAAACGTAATTGTCTTCTCTTCCAACCAATGTTTGCTCCCCTCGCGATAGTTGAGTAGTTGGTTGGCAATGGCGCGTGCATTACGAATGACAAATAAGTTGCGGCCCGTCACGGTCGGTTCTATTAAGTCTTGGTCGGTAGGCACGACTATGTCGTTGGTCACCTCGCCCGTATAGAGTGGATTGCCATTGTCGCCAAAGTAGTCGACAAAGTCGGTATAGGTCGTTAGGTCAGCTCCCAAGATGTATTCCCAATCATCGGGCACGTTTTCAGGCATTTGGAACGTCACGTAGTGATCAACGAAGCTGCCGTAGCCTCCATTGAAGTTGAGGCGGTCGCCCACAACGAGTCCGTTGCTATACTTACGGCTACTATTGATGCCAAGGTAGAGTACGGAGTCACTTACGGCCTCGTCCGTCTTATAATTATACCAACGCTGGTAGGCACGTGAACGCGTTGAGGCCGAACCAACCATACACGTCGGTACGTAAAGGTCATGTGTAGATTGACACTTGAGGTAGTGCGTAATGGTGTACGTACTCGTCTTTTGCATCGGGCGCTTGGTGTAGGGATTGATCGTCCAGCCCTCTTCATCGCGCTGAATGAAACCTGTCATTGGGGACGTCTGTGCCTTGTGCGCCAACTTGACAAACCAAGAGCGCTTGGGACGGATCTCGTAGTCAGAGTAGTCCTCCGGTTGGGCAATCTCTTCAAAGCACATGTAGTAGAGGGCCGCATTGTTCTTCATGTTCGCTTCGGTGTTGAGTGTAAGTTTGGAGGTGTAGCCGCTCTTGGCGAGTAGCCAACCGGTGTAGCGCTCTGTGCCTGTTCCGCCAATGAGCGTGAAGGTATAACGATCAACGTTGGCACGATAAGTGGCACTGAAGTGAGTCGCCAGTGAAAGGTCGTGCGTCACGTCGAAGGTAAGTTTCGTCGGATTGAAGTAGAGGTAATACTTATCTTTACTCATCACCACGAAGTCCTCCTTGCTCGGGCCCACGAAGGCCCACATTTGGTCGTTGACTTTGCGTTGGCCTTCTACAATAGCATCGACACTGGTGCCGTTGCCGTCGCTCATGTAAGAGTTGCCCAACTTGTCGAAGTGAACAAAGTAGTAGAAGTTCTTGCCCGTCAATCCATCGGTAGTTAAGGCTGGACTTGTGGGGGCAGAGAAAGTAAAGCAGAGCGTATGCTTCTTGTCGGTGATATAAGTGCTGAAAGGCAGCAACTTCACGCTCTTGGTAGCCTCATCGTAGCCCAAGCAGAGGTTGGGCACGGTGGGTATTTGTCCGTCGGCAGGCAGTTGACCAAACATCCAAGTGAGGTAACCATCGGCTGTGGAGTGGTTGAACCAAAGGAAGAAGTGGGTAGCCTCAGCCTCCTTGTCGGTAAGGGTGACAGCGCCTTCGCTATCGGTAGTGAGGTATTTGCCATTGGCATTGCGTAGGACAAAGTCTTCGCGAGAGCCTACGTTCTTCCAACTATTGTGTTTGGTATTGGTGCTACTAACGTCTTCGGTCGTTACGCGGCCGTCCTCTTGCGCCACAAGCTGTAAGGGCATGTCTAATTCATTCAACTGGAGATTGCGATAGGAACCGCCATCTTCATCATAAAATTCGGGCGTAATGTCAGCTGCAATGAGGTTGACAAAGTTGTTGCCGTTGTTAGGTGTGGTGAGGGCAAAGGTACCTGTAGTATTGGTGTAATTGTGCGTAATGATGTTGCTTCCTTCGCCAGCTCCTACGAGTTGCAATTGCCAATAGTTGGGTTGTGTGTTGCTCTCGACTAAGCGCACATGAGTAGCTTCGGCAATGTTGGTCGTAGCAGCGAATCGCTGACCAGCCTCGGCCGTGGCATCGTATTTTAAGAAAGCACGGTTATAGGCGCTCTGCAGATAGTAGTCGCCTGTTCCTTGGCCATCGTTCACAAACACCCAGAGTTGGCGCAAGTCGTCGGTGGCTGCGGGTTGCAACGAAAGCTGCGTGTTCTCAGCATTGAGCGTATAGTTATAGTGACTGCCGCTTTGCGTCTGTAAGTAGTAGAGTTGGTAATGCACGCCATTAGCCGAACTAACGGGCAACTTCGGGGCGAGTGGAAAGGAACGAAGGTGGGCCACACTGTAGCGCGTGTTGGGTTGTCCCCAAGAGAGGGTCCCATCCTCGTCGATGCAAAGGGCATGCTGCTCATCGGTGCTGAGCAGATTGTCGCGCATGAGGTCGTTGTTCTCGTAAGTGTTGCGGCTAAACTCAAACTGATAAGCCTCTTCTTTGTTGGTCGTTACGCCGAAGGTTTTGTCTTTATCGTTATAAGTGATGAAATAGCCCGCCTTATTGCCAATGTTGAGTCCGTCAAAGCGCCATTGATAGAGGCCGGGTTGGTCGTCTTGGCTATTAATGGTATGGGCGTGTAGTTGTACTTGCCCCTTATCGTTATATCCCATAAGTAGGGGCTTCATGCCCATAGCGGGGAATAAAAGGTAGCGATAGATAGTGTCGCCAAGGTTGGTAAAACGGACGCGGTTGTCGGGGCTGTAGTCATTACTTGTAACCACTTTATTTTCATTGACGCCGCCGGCTTTCATTGTCTTATTGCTTGCGTAGTTGTAAATAAGCCAATGGCCGTCACTGCGAGAGTCAGTGTTGTCGGCAATATCGCAGAGCTTGTAGCAGCCTTTAGCATCGCGCACAGATGTGTCGGCGGTGACGCGTTGGTCGGTGCCATCGCAGTAGATATAGTGTCCCTTGAAACTCTTGATGTAAACGTCGCCCCAATCGTTGGCTTCGTAAATGCTCCAACGCAGATCCTTCAAGGGCAGAAGGGTCTCAGCAGTCTTTTGCAACACTTCGCCGTCGTTGGCATCGTGAAGCAACTCGTCGCCATTGGTGCGGAGGTCGATGTGATAGTAATACGGCTTGTCGTCAGTGCTCACCATAGGGCAGAACAAAGCACCGCGCAACGAGGTGGTGCGGCGCACCACAGCATAGCGCGAGTTGGGGCGTACCAATTGTAGCTGACCATTCTTCACACCGAGTGTGTTGTATGGGTCGGTGTTGCCATAGAGCGTATAGTTATAGCGCGTAGCACCAGCGGTGGCTGTGTAGTAGGTGTTCTCGTTGCGTATAAAGATAGAGGCATCGGTCTTGTTGGCAACGCTGCTGAAGGTCTTGGTCGTCGTATCGTACTTAACGTAGTGGCCAGCTTTGCTCTTGATGACTATGCCCCCGACAATGCTATTTTGTTCTGCAGTCTCGTACGTCCACTGGTAACCATCGCCTATGGGCTGCGTCTCGGTGGTAGCTACGGCTATGAGCGTGCCGTCCTTCTCGAAGAGTGCGGTGCGGCCGTTACCCGTAAACTCTAAGTAATTGTATTCGCTTACATAGGTAGAGGGTTTGAACGAAAGGTAGTTGTAGTCCGAAACGACTTCACACTCTTTGAGCTTATAAACGTCCGTGTTGCGCAAACCCATGGTGTGGGTGGTGCCTGTGTTGAGCGGCATGTCAATCATCCAATACGTGGGTTGCGTGTCGTTTTGCATAAAGCGGTAGACGGTGGTAGTATTTTCGTCATATTGTGAACGAATGACAAATTTCGACCCATTGTAACACAAGAATTCGCCCATTTGGTTGACCAAGTAGAAGTCGCCCTCTTTGGCTTTAGGGTTAACTGCGGTTCTCAGTATCCAGTTCTGATTCATGTTAGCAGGGTTCGCCTCGGTGTTGACTGTCGGTGTGTCATAGCCATTGGCTGTGAGGGTGAGGCGGTCGTCGCCGGCGTGGTTGGCTTTAAACTGGAGTTTATAATAATAGGTACCGTTGATGGTAGAAAACTTGGGCAATGCCGTACCAACGACCTGCGCTGTACTTTCTACCATGCGCGTAACGGTATAGAGCGAGGCAGCAGCATCGCTCAGATAGAGTACATTGTCTTTATAGCCAATCGCCTTGGTAGCATCGTTGGCCAGGGTGAGGGAAATGCGCGTATGGTAAGGATCGTAGTCGTTGCCAAGGGGGAAGAGGGCAACGGCCTCGTCAGCATTGCTCGTAGTGCTGAACGCGTTGTCAGTATATTTTAGATAGTGCCCCAATTTGCTCTTCAAAGCATAGGCATCGGTTTGGCCCGCAATGGCTTCGAATTGCCAAGTGTAGCCGTCAGCATTGTCGTCGTCAGCAGGTGTCTTGACGGTTACGTTCGTATTGCTATCGTAAAGCGCCTGTGCTCCTTGTGCTGTGAATTGAATGACGTGGGGCTGAGTGAGCAAGCTGTCGATCTCGATAAAGCGCATACGCTCGTATATACTCACATCAGAGCCCATGCCCACATCGGGGTTTCCTTTGGGGTAGGGCATAACATATTTGCCAGTAGTCGAGTTATATAGAATGTAAGTGCCCGCATAGTTGTTTTGATCTGCCACATCGCATATTTGGTAACGACCACAATTGTTGCGGTTGCTCTCTGCGCTGGTTACGTACTGTTTATCACCATCTTGATATATGTAATGTCCTGCCTTGCTCTTAAAGTATACATCGCCTTGCTCATTGGCCTCATACACGCTCCACATGTAAGCACTCAGATATTTGAGTTGAGGGGTATTGGTCTTTTGCAATTTGCTACCATCGGTGGCATCCTTTATGCATTCTGAACCGTTGCTAATCAGCTCCATGTAATACCAGTGTTCATTCCCCTCAGTGCTGAGCAGTGGATTAACGATAGGACCTTTCACGCTCGAAGCCAAACGTATGGCACTGTAACGCGCATTACTAACACTCAAGGTGAGTTGCCCATTTTTCACAGCTAAGGCATTGCTGCCTGTTAAGGTGCTGATTGTCAGGTTATAGCGTGAGCCACCTGCTGTTTTATTGTAGTAGGTGTTAGCTGACTGCGTAAAGGTGGTAGCTGCCGAGGCGTCACTGGTAGTGCCAAAGGTGTGAGCTGTGGCATCATAGCTTACGTAATGCCCCGCCTTGCTCTTGAGCAACACTGTGCCTGTGGCGGTGGTGGAGGCTTCGAGTGTCCACTGATAGCCATCGCCAGCAGGCGCATCATCAGTAGCGTTGACTACTGACAATGCGCCATTGGTGTCGAGCAACACCGTGCGGCCATTGCCCGAGAATTGGATGTATGTGTATGTTGGGTCGTCTGCTGCCATGATAGGCTGCATTCCCAATGAAAGAATCAAGAGAAGAAGTGCAAACAAACGTTTCATGTCTACAAGGTTTTTGCTTCTTAGTTAACGGGGTTTCTTTTGTTTACGAGTTAACAAGTTAACGAGTTGACAAGTAAGTTAGTTTCAATTGATGAGTTAGTGAGTAGGTATTTTTAAAGGTAACCTGCTCGTTAACTAGTCAACTCGTTAACTTGTCAACTAAAAAACTAATTACTAACAATATAAATCGTACGCGTATAATTCTGTGTAACGTTACCAGTGACGAGTTGAAGGTTGAGGCGCACGGTAGCGGTGCCTGTTCTGCCTTCGGCAAGGGTGCCGAGGATTTCACCCGTTGTGGTATCGAAAGCAGGCTGACTGCTAAAGATACCTTGTGGGTCGAGCACTGTGAGCGAATAATTCGTCACATGACTTTTGTCGTTGAGGTTGATGTAACGTTCAGGGTGGTCGCGATCGACATACTCATAAAGCGTGGGGCGGAGTTCAAAGTCGCCACTGCCTGAGAAGTAAGCGTAGAAGTCGTCATTCTGTTTGACCACGTAAGCGGGGTAACCTCCGATGGGCGCGTAGGCACTGGCTTCAAGTTTCAAGACAAAGTCCGTTAGGTTAATGTTGACAATGGCCACGTTGTTACGTGGAATGCTCGTGAGTTGAATGAGTGCATGGCGTGAGTCATCCTCCCAAGTGGTGCCGTTGTCGGTAGAGCGGTCCATGGTAATGGTGAGGGGAAAGGACAGCCCGTTGGTGTTGGCCTCGCTCTCGTTGATATAGAGATTATTAAAGGAAGTATTGTCTGATTCGCCAGAGTTGATGATTACAGGAGGTTTGTCGGCTGTGGCTGTAAATACGTCAACGTTAGTGGTGTCGTGTTGCAATCCCGTGAAGTTAGTCTTGATCAAGTTGTTTTGGTTCTTAGGGGGAAGCAAGTAAATCTGAGTATTGTCCTTGGTAATGCTACCCACTTTCAAGCCGCGAATGCGAAAGGCTGATGCCGAACGATTGTTAAAGGCAAACTGCATCTTGGCCAACATACGATAGAGCATGAGCGTAATAGTTTGGTCCTTGTCAATGGTGAAATGATTTTTATCGCTCATCGGAATGCCCTCCTTGGGTATCTTGTAGTTGTTATAGGCGCAAGTGGTCACTTTCGGATCTAACTTTTCAGGTGACGGATCTAACCCTTCAGGCAACGGACTGCCAACGGTAAAGGTAAGGCCGTCAAGGCTGAGTGATGTCACCTCGTGCGTAGTAGCATTAGGCGTGGTCGGAGTCGTGCTGAACTCACGGTTGGCAAAATTGTAGAATAGGTAATCACCGTTTTCTGTCGTGATCGTCGTCACCTGCTTGCTCTTGTATTCCGTTTCGCCAGCGTCGGTAGGTACGTTGATGATGCGTTCCACCTTTCCCGCCTTGATGTTGTACATCACGACGTAAGCATTATGAATGTCATCGCCCGCGTCGTGATAGCTACCACCGAACGAGGCTCGCGTTTTGTTTTGCCCCACAGCCGTCGGGTCGTTTTGTTGCAACTCAATGCGCACCGTGGATCGCCCACGCTTTATGTCGTCGCCTATTTCGTTAGAACAGGCGGAGAAGAGTAGTAGGGGAATAAGAAGGTATAAGAGTTTCATAAAAGAGGAAGTTTTTTTTAATGTGCAAATGCGTAGGAAATGTGCAAATGTGAGAATGTGCAAATGTGCAAATGAATGAATGCTTTAAAAGATCATTTACACATTAGCCAATCGCAGCAATAAAAGGCGACCATTTGCACATTTGCACATTCTCACATTTGCACATTAAAAAAGCATTCTCACATTAATCATAAGTCAATATCAGGTGCCACGATAGGAATCCAGTCGCGCACTTGAATGAGGATTAAGCCCATAGAACTTACGCTATTGATGCGTACTTGGTAAACGTGGTTGCGTACGATGCCATATTTCATGGCCAAGGCATCAGAGTTAGAGTTGTATGGGTCAGTATGGCGAATGAAGTATTCGTATGTCTTCTGTACAGCAGCTTCGCCAGCCTTCTTGTAATAGCCCGTAAAGAGCAAGCCCGTAACGTAAGCCTCTTTGTTAGCACCTATGGTAATGGTGTTCTCTTTCGCATAGACGAGTCTCTTATACGTCAAGCCGTCCGTAGCATCGATGTAACAGTTTGTGGCGCCGTTGGTTATCTGCGTTATCTTGTTCAACCCACTGTTGCAGGCTGCAAAGTTGGACTTCATTTCTTCATATCTATTGGTGTAGCTTAGCCCTAAAGCATTGCTTGAAGGGCTTTTTTGAAGAATGTAAGGGTCGACTACATAGTTCGCTGCGTTGCCGTCAGAGCTGAGCAACTCCTTGCCTAAGTATTGAATGGTATTAAACGTCTTGTCTTCGGTAACGCGCTTCAATACGTACTCCTCACTGTTGAGTAGATTGATAGGCGTCACACCCGTCAAGTAGAAGTAGTCGGCTTTCGGTTCTGTACCAATGGTATATTTGTAGCCTTCAAGCTTCTGATCACCGTCTGCCGTGTTGACCATCTCGCTGACCCATACCCCCTTTCCACCTGCTGAGAAGTCGATGCGTGCGGCCAAGCGTTGCACGTCGGCTTTCATCTCGACCAATACGCCGTCCTTTACGTTAGCCATGTTGGAGCGGCCCTCGATATGGATTGACTTGTCGTCGGAGGACGACATGGCAAAGGTTGAGCAAGTTTCGGGCTGTTGTAGCGTGCCGAAGGTGGTATTGGCGGTCGTCATCTGTTGCACGTCGCCCAAGGTGTTGGCCGTGAGGCGTCCCATGTTACAAACGATAATCACATGGTAGTCGCCTGCGGGAATGGAGTAGCGCGTATCAACCACGGATGAAGTGTACACGGCTCCGTAGGCAGAAGAGTTTTCTGTGTCCTTTGAGAAGTTGGGGAGGTAGACACTATATAATATAGGAGTGTCGGCTGCTCCATTTATGCCTTTATCATTTTGGTAGATAAAGAGCGTAGCGTTATAGACCGCTTTTTCGTTCTCATCGTCAGCCAGCGTACCATCATCTTTAGACGGTCCAGCCGCACGAGTTCCTGCCCCATAGCCACCTGTGCGCACTTCCACTTTAAAGCACACGTTCTTAGCCACATTGTCCACCTCTTCCACACTATCCTTGCTACACGACCCAAAGCCCATGGTACAGACCATGAGCAGCAATGTGGACAATATGTAGTAGAGGGATTTCAAGTTCATGAAAAATTTTTTTTGTGTGTATCACTTAGGGGTTACGCGTCCCCCCAAGTGAGATTACAATTCAACGTTTTGCACGCGATAGCTCCAACTGAGGGCAGCGATGCTCACGCTGATGTATTGCCACTTATCGCCAACGAGGTAGAAGTCGAGGGCAAACTGATATTCGCGGTCTAAATACTCTTGCGCTGAGTAATTGTAACGCTCGTAAGCCCTACGGCCGTCAGCCAAGAGGGCCGGAAGATTGACATTGGCCACTTCCTTTCCAGTGCGCTTGTTCGTAATGAGGAGGCGTGCGTCAGCCACGTTATTCTCATGAGCAACGAGGCGATTCATCATCAGTTCGTAGTGCGCCGTGTGCATAAGATTGGCTGTCTCGTCCTCAGCGCGTGTACTGAGTGTGGTAGTCCACTGCGCGTAAGGTGTGTAGCAGAGGCGCGTGTCGGTAGCGTCAGGCTCATTGTTGTAGAGCAAGCGACCGTTTGTATCGTAAACCTTCACGTCGTAGTCGGCATCGTCCATGTTAGAAGGGTCGACTGTTTGACGCAGGGTAATATTCACTTGTTTGGTGTCACGTAGGAGTGATATTTGGTGTTGACTCACCTTTTGGGGTTTTATCGTTACCCAATCATTGTCCGCTGTGAGGTTGCGCGTAGCCCAAAGCGTGTCGAGTGGGCAACCTTTATGATCGACCCAAGCCGTAGCGGTCGTAGCGTCTGTGGCTTCGCGGTCGAGTGTAACTTGTAGTTTGGTAATATCATCGCCAGGGTTCAGTTCTGCTTGGCGCAGTTTTGCACCAGGAGTGGCAAGCGTCTCGTTATAGTCCTTTTGATACGCCAAAGCCGCAATGCGGTAGCGTCCCACGGGAAGTTCGCTCTCTGAGATGTGCCACGTAAAGTCGTTCTGTTGTAAGGGTGCCATGAGGGCCGTGTTAGCCGTGTCCTTATGCAGCACCAGTTGATTATTCTCATCAAACGCATACAAACTGATGCCGCCCACATGGTCTTTGAACATGTCGGCACGTTGAATGTTATAATCGTACTTAAAGGTCACATCGAGGCCAGAGGGACATTCTGCAAGGTCAGTATCCATTTGTGCGCAACTTCCCAACGAGAGTGCTGCCGTCATCATAGCCCATCCTGTGATTAAGTAAGAGAATGGTTTCATATCAGAGTGATTGTCGTAATGAGAAATAGGATTCGTTTAGTTGATTAAAAAAGGTTTTGAGTTTAGAGGTTATTGGGTTATAAAGTTACTTTCATAACCCAATAACCTCTTAAACTCTTAACCTATTGAGAGATTACAAACTTAGGCTTTATTGCAAGTCAACGTCTTGTGAACGCTTAGCCCAAGAGAGAATGTTGATGCTTACGCTGATGTAGCTATCAAGTTCGTCATCGGGAGTGTTGTCGGGGGTGTTGATGCCAGGCTTGCCAAGCTTTTTAACGTTGTTAACAGTGAGCTCATACCAGTTGTTACGAACTACACCATAACGGCCAAGGTAGTTAGCGTTGCTGCGGTTGTCACTGCCTTCAGGGTAAATTTTGTTAATCTCTGTGCTTGAAACAGGCGCGTTAGTAGCATCACCATATTCATCTTTATTCCAAGGTGTGAGGCCATCACCGAAGTGCTTAATCAATACAGGGTAGTAAGCATAACCATTCTCATATACAGCAATGTTGCCAAAGTAATTTTTGATACTTTCAAAGATTTCGCCTGTACTAATAGGCGTACCGTCAATTGTTACGTCCTTAATTTGCTTGTAACCTTTAAGGTCGTTTCCATTTTTATCTTTGGCATCTTCAAGACCAAGAGCTGTAACTGTTTTGTTATTTGCAACGACAAGTGCAATTTTGTTTGCAGCTGCTAACAGGTTTGTGTTTGTTCCCAAATTGGTTCCTTGTAAATCAAAAGTGCTAGCATCGTTGTTGTACATGTAATAAGTTTTGCCTTTATCTGCAGCATCCTTCCACAATTGAACTTTTACGATGGCGCGTGTAGTGTTCGCGTTGGTCTGATGTGCAACATCGAAGGTGTTCTCCATACAATAGAGTGGCTTGTCTTCGCCTAATTCACTAAATGCTGATGTGGAAGCATTATCAAGCTTATTTTCATAGTTCGGGTCTTTAGCCCAATAGGTGCGATAGCCTTTTCCAGTTTCGACTTCAGTAAATCCCACAAAACGATACTTGTCTTGTAAAGAATTAACAGTTGTTGACTTTGACACAAGCTCTGCCCAACTATTATCAACGTTGCGAACAAGGAAGGAAGTACTATTGGTATTATCCAATGCAAACTGCTTAACTTCGCAGTTAATTTCAGTATTAGTAGAGATCTTAGTTTTAAAATGTTCGCCTTTCTTTACAGTAACCTTTGCAACACTACGTTCTACGTAGATATCAGCAGCTTTGTTGGCTGCAGCATCTTCGGGTGTATTTTTGATTGAGCCTTCTTTGATATCAGCCAAAGTCGTTGTAGTTCTTTTAGTTTCTGCAGTTTCTTCAGGCATGAGATCCGCAGCTGTGCTATAAGCATTTGTCAATGGTGCATTCGTCATCGTAAAACCATTGGCAACATCAGTGTTTAATGTTAGCTCAATGGCTTGGAAATCCGTAAATGTCGTGCCTTTTAAAGTTGTACTACTTGCAGTACCACCTGTTGTACTAATTTTATTTAGTTCGTGTTTCGAATCATCTAATGAAAGACCAGAAGGCAAATTCAAAATGACCAAAGCTTTTGCCTTAGCTTTTGATATCTTGTTAATCTGTTGAGTAATAGTTGCCTTAGAGATAATCTGCTGACCATTTCCATTAATTGTCTGGAACTTGAGCGGCAAATTGTAGGCTGCTTCTAGGGTGTAAGCCCCCTCTTTATCGCCATCGTTACCAGAGAAAATTACGAGTGTAGCGTTTTTAACTACGTACTCGTTGTCGTCGCCCTTTTCAAATTTGTCGTTGATTGTTTCACGACTTCCCTTAGAACCCACGTTGTCAGGCATGCTGATAGAGAGGCTCACGTACCCTGTTCCGTCAGCATTCCAATGTCCCTTGTTGTTGTCCACAATCTCGGGACTATCGCTACAAGCAGTCAGTGAAGCTGCGGCGATGGCTGAAAGTAAAAACTTGTTCAGTTTCATTGTTTTGAATGTTTAAGTTGCTAATAAAATTTATTGAATTCTTTGTTAGTGTTAGTGGAGGTAGGTAATCAGGGGGCAACGCAGTCTCACCTGGGGGCGACGCGTCCCCGCGTCGGCATTGTCAAGTTGGGGCTCGATGCCCCAACTTGGCAATACA
>ENA-ORRX01000222-ORRX01000222.1-human-gut-metagenome-genome-assembly--contig:-NODE-222-length-22308-cov-5.28895_pt1 | contig 22308 bp, 16 predicted proteins | sample MGYA00242186_ERZ509153 | MGnify/ENA primary metagenome ERZ509153 (study PRJEB26280, sample SAMEA2338643) | human gut metagenome | biome: human gut; feature: human-associated habitat; material: faeces... | reverse complement strand
CCCGCCACTTGGAACCACGCATGCAGACTATTTTTATGGAGCCGTCCCCGTGAGCCGCAGCCTCACTCGGGATGAAGTGCAGGAAGCCTATGAGAAAAATACGGGCCGTGTCATCGTGGAAACCGTGAAGGAAACGGGAAGGGAGCCATTGGCCGTGCCGGGTGTCCTTGTCAGAAATCATGGTCCCTTCACATGGGGGAAAGATCCGGAGGAAGCCGTTTACCATAGTGTGGTCTTAGAGGAGATTGCAGAAATGGCATGGAAGACACTGCAGATCAATCCGTCAGCAGCACTGCCTCCCTATATCTTGGAAAAGCATTACCAGCGCAAGCATGGACCTAGGGCCTACTACGGACAAAAATAAAATGCCGGGCGGGATGTCCCGGACAGCTTGCTGAAAATGACCGAAAGTGAAAGAAAAGTGGCTTTCGGTCATTTCAATGTGTAACACATGTATTGTAATCCTACACGATGGGGGAGAGCCTCCCCTCTGCCCCCTTGCATTCTTCTCCTGTTTCGAGTACGATAAAGAGTAAGAATCGTCGAAAAAATCGGCGGGTGCTGCCCGTGAGACAGGCCGCCTCCCGATTTCGTAACGAACAAAGGAGACAACTATGCTGAGCGATATATGGGTATATACGAGGACCGCGAAGCTCATGATCGGCCTCCTGCTCCTGGCCGCACTGCTGCTTGCTACGCAGAATTGGCCGCTTGGGCTGCTCTTCTTTATCATCGTGGCCGGGGTCATCGTCTACGTGAAACGCTCCGACTACGGGCAGGAGAAGAAGCTCCTGCGCTATCTGGATGACCTGTCCTCGGGCGTTTCGGCCGGTACGGTGTATGCGGTGAAGAACCTCCCTGTCGGCATCGCGATGATGGATGAGAAGAAAGAGCTGGTCTGGGCGAACAATGTCTTCCGTGGCTGGCTCGGTGAGGGAGCTGAGGTCGGAGTCCGTTTTCAGGATCTCATCACCGGGCAGAAGATATCCAAGATCTGGGGCAAGACCGGGTGGTTCGAGTGCCATGCGGGCGAGTCCTTCTTTCGTGTTTTCTACAAATTTCTGGACACCGGAGAGAAGAACGATACGCACTTCATGGTATTCTACTTCATGGATCGCACGGATGTTGAAAAAGCGGTGAAGGCGTGCGATGAAGCGCGGCCGGTCTTCTGCCTCATCCGTATCGACAATGTGCCGGAGGTCACCGCAGACCTCACCGATGTCGAGCGCTCGGCCTTGCTCTCGGATGTCACGGAGAAGGTCCTCTCCTCCTTCAATGCGAAAGAGGGTTTCATCAAGCAGTACTCGACGAATGATTTCGTGGCGTGCATTTCACACAAGGCACTTGCGGAAATGATGGAGAGCAATTTCGAGATCCTCGATGCAGTCCGCGCGATCCATACGGTGAACCGCATCCCGGTCACGCTCTCCATCGGCATCGTCCAGAGCAGCGATTCCTTCATGAAACAGTTCGAAGAGGCGCAGGTCTCCCTCGACCTCGCCCTTGGACGCGGCGGGGATCAGGCGATCGTCCGCCTCGGGAAGGAAGTGAAGGCCTTCGGCGGGAAATCGCCGACGTCCGTCTCCTCCACCCGTGTGCGCGTCCGCGTCGTCGCACAGGCGCTGAAGGAGATCATCGAAGACGCAGATATGGTGCTCGTCATGGGGCATAATCATGAAGACTTCGATGCCTTGGGGTCGGCGGTCGGCGTCGCCCACCTCGCGCGCGCCTCCCATGTCGAGGCGCATGTCGTCCTCTCGAAGGAGCGTGACACCTGCCGCAAGATGGTCGATGCTATCGAGAAGAGCGGTGCCGCCGAAGGGCTCCTCATCGATGAGAGCGAGGCAAAGGGACTCATGACGGATAAGACCGTCGTCATCATCACCGACACGCACATCCCCGAGCTCGTCGCAGCCCCGGAAGTCCTCAAAAAAGCCGTGAAAAAGGTCGTCATCGATCATCACCGCCGTGCGGCCTCCATCATTAGGCAGCCGCTTCTGACATACATGGAGCCATCCGCCTCATCGGCGTCCGAGCTTGTGACCGAGCTCGTCCAGTACTACGGCGGGGATGAAGAAATGAATGAACTCGAGGCGTCCTGCCTCTATGCAGGCATCGTCGTCGATACGAAGAACTTTGCCGTCCAGACCAGCGTCCGGACCTTCGATGCGGCGAGCTTCCTGCGCCGCTGCGGGGCAGATACGAAGCTCGTCCACCGGCTTTTTGCGGAGGACATCCACTTCATCAAGACCAAGGCAGAGATCCTGGCCCATATGAAGCTCATCGATAACTATATCGCGATCGCCGAGTGCCCGGAGGGGACAGAAGACTCCCAGGTACTCGCCGGACAGATCGCAGACTACCTTGTGACCGTGAAGGAGATCCGGACCAGTTTCCTTTTCTATCACACAGACAATGGACTCTGTCTCTCTGCCCGCTCCGACGGCTCGATCAATGTACAGGTCGTCATGGAAGCCTTGGGCGGCGGCGGTCATCTCACCGTGGCAGGCTGCCAGCTGGGCAAAGATGGAAATAAAGAAGCAGCGGAAAAGGTCATCCTGACCCAAGTCCGTAAGCAAGTAGAGGAGGAAAAAGAATGAAAGTCGTATTACTGCAAGACGTAAAGAAAATGGGAAAAAAGGGCGACGTCATCGAAGTCGCTGATGCGTATGGCCGCAACGTGCTCATCCGCAAGGGCCTCGGCGTAGAAGGCACCAAGGCAAACCTCAATACCGCCTCCCAGCGTCAGGAAGCGAAAGAATTCAAGAGCAAGGTCGCAGCAGACGAAGCTGTCATCATGGCCTCCCAGCTCAAGGCCGTCAAGGTCGTCATCAAAGTCCAGAGCGGGGAAGACGGCCGCATCTTCGGCTCCGTCACCGGCAAGGACATCAGCGAAGCTCTCGAGAAGCAGTACAAATTCAAGCTCGAAAAGAAAAATATCCGTCTCAAAGCGCCGATCAAGACCGTCGGTGAATATGACGTAGAGGTCTGGGTCCACCAGCAGGTCACCAGCACCGTCCACGTCTCCGTCGTCACAGAATAAATCTTGTATGAAAAAATCCCCGGGAGTGATCCTGGGGATTTTTGTGTGTTGGGGAGAATGAGACGGGGAGACATCATATATCATCCATGGTGAATTGAGCAATCTCTTGAGGGCAGGATGCTCGAAGAAGGGGGCATTCCTTTTTTAGTAGATTTTCATCGAAGCAGCTGTTGAAATGTGATAAAATAGAAATATATTTTATCATTCCGATCCGCCAAAACGCCCAAGATACGGCGAGCTGAGCCGGATCCAAGGACATCCATCATGCCAAAGACGTATAAAAACATCCTGATCATAAAAATGAGCTCCTTAGGAGACATCATTCACGCGCTCCCCTCCCTCTACGCCCTGCGCAAGGCCTATCCCGAAGCCAGGATCACATGGGCCGTACATCCTGCCTTCGCGGGGATCCTTCCCGGCAAGCCGTGGATCGATGAAGTCTACCTCGTCGACCGGAAACGTATCAATCAGCTCTCCTACTGGAGAGAGATCCGCAAAGACCTGCATGCGCATCACTTCGACCTCGTCATTGATCTACAGATGATCGCCAAGAGTGGACTCATCTCCTTCCTCTCCGGCGGCAGGAAAAAGATCGGCTACCACGATGGCAGAGAAGGCAGCTTCCTTTTCAGCAAGCCGATCTCCGGCTCCCATAAGCATGGACACATCATCGAGCAGCTCTTAGACGTCATGCGTTATCTGGGTTGCCCCGCAGACAAGATCGAATTTCCCCTTCCTGATCTGGCAAAAGAAATGGAAACCGTCACTACGCTTCTTCGGACGAACGGCGTCAAAGGGAGCTATGTTCTTCTCGTCCCAGGCACCCGAGGTGACTATAAGAAATGGCCCATCGAGTACTGGGGGGAGCTTGCAAGGAAACTCGCCGAAGACAAGATCACCACCGTCATTGCGGGCTCAAAGGGCGAGATGCCCATGGGCGAAGCCATCCGGAAAATCTCTCCTTCCCCGTATACTGTGAACCTTATGGGACAGACGAATCTCTTAAAACTCGCCGCTCTTGAAAAAATGGCGGCACTCCACATTTCCAGCGACACCGGTCCACTCCACATCGCAAACGCCGTCCACGCTCCCATCATCGCCCTCTTCGGTCCGACGCCGCATAAGCGGAATGGCCCGTACGGCAATTCGAACTGCCATTTTTTGATTGCAGATCATCCACTGACGAAGGAGTGCAGGATGAGCAGCATTCCGGTGGATCGGGTGTATCAGCTGGTGCGGGATATTTTAAAGAAAGATACTTGATAGGTAAGGATGGGTCATCGTGACGAATAAATACTGCTATATTTCCATGGCGGCTTTTGCTATGCTGTCATTTGTTTCTCTTGCCGTGGGCAATGCGCTTCTTGCCATAGCTACACTGTGTTTTCTGATTTATGCTTTTAAAAACAGAGTTGCGATGCATGTGCCAGATAAGACGTATTATCTTGCTATTGGGATATTTATCGGAACGATGCTGATCTCCGCTTTTCTCAGTGGAGATATCAAGCAGGGAATGAAAGTCTGGATCAACGCCTGGTTCTGGCGGCTTATGCCTTTTTTCATCATTACATTGACCATCAGGGAAGCAAAGCAGGCCAAAAGAATTTTAGCTTGCTCTTTGGCGGGTATCGCGATAGGTGCACTCTGTGTGGTGCATCAGGGACTGGGTGGTGGTGATGCAAGAGCCGCTGGCTTCTTTGGTCATCCGATGACATTTGCAGGGTATTTCTGCATCTACTTGCCGCTTTTATTTGTACTGCTTTTTGAGGAATCTACTGCAAGCCGTTGGCGGTGGTACATGGGTGGTTTACTGATTCTGCTTTCGGCGGCGCTTCTCTTTAATGCGACCAGAGGTGCCTGGCTGGCGGTGGGGTGTACGATTTCCTTACTGCTTCTTTATTATCTCACGCAGCGAAAAAAGCTGGCTGCGGTCATTCTCTGCTGCCTGCTTGCCGTCGGCGCAGGGCTTACCCAATACCCGCCCGTGGTGCAGCGTGCCCAAAGCATTACGGATACCAAAAACCAGTCCAATCACGAGCGACTTCTGATCTGGCACAGCGCGTATGAAATGTTCAAAGACCACCCGGTCACAGGCGTTGGCTTGGGACAGTACAAGGACAATTACCAGAAGAAATACATTTCGCCGGAAGCAAAAGAGCCGCTCCTTTCTCATGCCCACAACAACTTCATGCAGATGCTGGCGGAAAACGGACTCATCGGTTTTGCTGGCTTTATGACGTTGATCTCCTGCTTCATCGGTTACTCTTTCAAGCGCTTCTGGCAGGAAGGAAATCCATATGCCCTGATGATGTGTGTATCGGCGCTGGCGCTGGTGCTGCAGGGGCTGACGGAGTATAATTTTGGTAACGGTGCCGTTATGAAGAGCTTCTGGCTGGTTCAAGGGTGCCTTCTGGTGCTTAGCCAAAACTGGAAAAAGGAGAGCCCGGAGCAGGACGCATAGCCACTAAGCGACATGCCGGGTGTATTTATGAAATCAAAGGAAACGTGTATGACTTCCACATACAAAAATATTCTCGTCATCAATACGATGCACATCGGTGACCTCATGCTGGTGACGCCGGCGCTTCGGACGCTGCGGGCAAACTATCCGAAAGCCCACATCGCGCTTCTGACAGACAAACCGCTGGCCGACCTCGTGCGCTGCAATGAAAACATCGACGAATGCATCCTGATCGACAAGCACGGGCAAGACAAGGGGATCTTGGCGCTCATCCGCTTCATCCGGCAGATACGGAAACGTCACTTTGACCTCGTGATCAATTACCATCGCAATGAGAGAGCCTCGGCGATCGCGTCTTTTTCCGGCGGGAAGAACATCGTCGGTTACGCGCAGCCCTTCTTCCATCGTTTCTTTGACCACTGGATGCCAAACCTAGCGATGGCGGACACGCCGAAGGACAAGGTCATGCACCAGACGCTCTGCCATTTGAAGGTCTTGCAGGAAGCGGCTGGATGCACGAAGCTCGATGACAGAGGCCTCGAGATGTGGCTGCCGCCCGAAGAGGAAAAGAAAGCCTCCGACCTCTGGCAGAAAGAATTTGCTGAGGACGATCGCGTCATCGCCTTCAATATCGGTGCAAGCTGGATGACGAAGCGCTGGATCGATGCCTACTTTGCCGAGTGTGCCGACCACTTCATTCAGGAAGGCTATCACATCGCCTTTCTGGGTGGTCCGACAGATGTGGCGATCGTCAAGGCATGCATAGAGAAAATGAAAGAAAAAGACAGTCCGAAGGTACATGTCTTCACCGGAAAAGTCAGCCTTACCGTGCTGGCGGGGCTGCTTCGCCGCTGCTGCCTCTTTCTGACGACCGACTCCGGCCCGATGCACGTCGGCGTCGCGATGAATGTACCGATCGTCACCATGTTTGGTGCGAGCCCGGTGCCGACCTTCTACCCCTATGATGGCAAAGATATTGTCATCAAGACGCCGGAGTCCTGCCACCCCTGCGGTATCCACGACTGCCCGAAAAAAGGCGAGGACCACATGGCCTGCATGAAACACATCCCCGTCGATGTCGTGATGAAATACAGCGAAGAACTACTGGTCCGCTACGGCGGCAAGTCCGCGCGCGAACTGCCAAGAGAGCGCGGAAACCACCAGTGCCGCATCATCGCGCTGTGAGAGGACATTATGAAACAGAAAGAACTTTACGACTTTGTGAATGAGCATACAGCGCGCTGCCGCATCCTCGTTGCAGGTGACGTCATGCTCGACAAATACTACTACAGCGAAGTCACCCGCATTTCCCCGGAAGCCCCTGTGCCGATCGCCCACGTACGCTCGGAAATGGAGACACTCGGCGGTGCGGCGAATGTGGCACACAACTTGGCGCGCCTCGGCTGCCAGACTTCCATCGCTGGTTTCGTGGGCGATGACTACCACTGCAAAAGCCTGCTGGAGAAATTTCACAAGAGAGACATCGCCTGCGAAGGTCTCATCAAGACCGACCGTCCGACCACGACGAAACTCCGCATCATCGGCGGGCATCAGCAGATGCTCCGGCTCGACTTTGAAGAATCTGCGCCCATCACCGGAGACGATGCTGCCCGTTTTCTGGATTACATCCAGCAAAAGCTCCAAGAAGGCCTGGACTGCCTCATTATTTCCGACTACGGCAAAGGCGTCTGTACGAAAGAAAACTGCCAGGCCATCATCGCTGCCTGCAAGGCGCACCACGTGCCTGTCATCGTCGATCCGAAAGGGACGAACTGGATGAAGTACGCCGGTGCGGACTATATCACGCCGAACCTCAAGGAAATCAACGCCGTTCTCCCCGATCCTATCCGCAATGAAGACGCGCTCGTCGAACAAGCAGCCCGCGCTGTGATGAAGAAATTCCACCTCGGCAGCATCATCGTCACCCGCTCCGAAGCCGGTCTCTCCCTTGTCAGAGAGGAAGAGATCGAGCACATCCCCACCAAAGCACAGGAAGTCTTCGACGTCTCCGGTGCTGGTGACACCGTCATCGCCGTCTTCGCCATGGGCATCGCCGGCGGTCTTGCCCCGCGGGACAGTGCCTACCTCGCGAACCTCGCCGCCGGTGTCGTAGTCGCCAAGCTCGGCACTTACGCCGTCAGTCAGGAAGAACTCATAGCGGCGCTCAAGAAAGAGAAATAGGTTTTAACCGGTTTAAGAGGGTTAGCCCTTTGACTGCGAATGAAAGCTCTGCTCGAATGAGAAATGGTGGTGCAGCGCCACGCGCTGAGTATAAAGCGGGCGATGCTTGCCACTCTGGCTTCTCCCTCCTTCCTCTGGAAGGAGGTGCCCCGAAGGGGCGGAGGTTGGCTTTGCTAACCAGTGTCCGCGGGCTCGCGCCCAGTCACCAGTCACTCCTGATCCTTGATGCACTCATCCCTATCTACTATTTACAAGGAGGAACACACATATGATTATTGTCACAGGTGGTGCCGGATTCATCGGCAGCAACATTGTCAAAACATTGAACCGTCAGGGACGCAGCGACATCCTGATCGTCGACGATCTGAAAGACGGTCTCAACTACAAAAACCTTCGTGGACTCGAATTCCTCGACTACCAGCACAAGGACGATTTTCTCGAAGCCATCGAGAGCGACCGCTTCGACGGCACTGACGTCGACGTTGTTTTCCATGAAGGCGCCTGCTCCGACACCATGGTCTACGACGTGAACTACATGATGCGCACGAACTACGAATATTCCAAGTCTCTTCTGCACTTCTGCCTGCGTCACCGCATCCCCATGATGTACGCCTCTTCCGCCTCCACCTACGGCGGCGGTGAACACGGCTTCCGCGAAGGCGACGAATGCGAAGACGCGCTGAATCCCTACGCGTTCTCCAAGCTCGCCTTCGACCGCTACGTCCGTCAGGTCATGCCGAAAGCCCAGAGTCAGGTCGTCGGCCTCAAATACTTCAACGTCTACGGCCCGCAGGAACACCACAAAGGCAAGATGGCCTCCATTCACTACCAGCTCTATAACCAGATCAACGCCACCGGCAAAGCCCGCCTTTTCCGTGGCTGGGGCGACATTCAGGGAAAACCTGTAGGCGACGGCGAGCAGCGCCGCGACTTCGTCTATGTCAAAGACGTCGTCAAAGTGAACCTCTGGTTCTGGCAGCACAAAGGCCCTTCCGGCATCTACAACTGCGGCCCTAGCCATGCGCAGAGCTACAATGAAGTAGCCAATGCCATCATCAAAGCCATGGGCAAAGGCGAGATCGAGTACGTTGACTTCCCGGAAGTTCTGAAAGGGAAATACCAGAATTTCACCGAAGCCGATCTCACGAACCTCCTCGCAGCCGGCTACGACGAAGGATTCACCGATATGGAACAGGCCGTCAAAGAGTACGTTGACTTCCTTGACCAGGGCGGATATTTCAAGTATAAGAAATAATTTTATATGGCCTTACATACGCAAGCTACTTTGTTTAGTGGCTTGCGTATTTTTGGGGTTCGCTTTAAAACGTGTACTGGCTGTGCGGAATAGCGTGGTTTGCTGTTCACATATATTAATATTATACGTAGGAAGGGCATAAGATATGTTCTCTTTATTCTTCGCGGGCGTTCAGCAGGATTTCAAACTGGCGATATGGCCGCCGATTCTCTGTGCGTTGTTTCGCCTGGCATTCATTCTGATTTATCGAGAAAAAAAGACTCCGATCGGAGAATGGAAGAAATGGATCACCTGCTTTCGCTACGGATTCTGGTGGGGGATGGACTTTAATGCGTATGTCTATCTGATTCCGCTTGTGCTTGTTACACTGCCGGGAGCTTTCTGCATGCCTTATTTCATGATTGGGGATAGCGTGCGTGAAGTTGCACTTCTTGCCTATTGCACGGTGCTTTATATAGCGTTTATTGGGCGATTGATTTTCTATTATCATTTCCATGATATCTACAATCACCTGCTTCTTCTTGGCCGTCATGCTGATAAGAAAAATTTTATTGATATCTTTTTTAACCAAAATCATGGCATCTGGCTTTTACTGAGCTACATTCCATACCTTGCTATTTGCTATCTGGCATCTGCATGCCTGTTGTCATTGCCCTCTTTTACACTTCCTGCATTTTCTTCTGCTTTTGTGCAGTATGCATTCAATACGGTCGTGTTCCTTGCTTCGATTGCGATTTTCTATTGGTTTCGTTATGGTGGGACATTCCACCATCGTCGTAAACCGGAATGGGATGAAGTACCGTCTATTGTAAAAGACGATGTATTTATGGGTAAGGCTGTCATTGATGATCTCATTGTCATTGAAAAACTTTGGAAAACGAAGCTGCATCCATCTCTCATGCATAATGATAAAGAGGCGGAACAGATTCTGCAACCCATATTGCCAAGACTTGCGAAAGCTGACGAAGGTGCAGACCTGTTGCAGCAGTTCGAACGACATGCTGAGGGGCCTCGTATTATGAAACCAAAGCACATTTTCCTGCTGTTTTTGGAAAGTCATGCCCAGTGTCTTTTTGATCCGCTCTACGATAAATTGAATCTTATGGAAGGCAGTAAAGCCTTTCGCAGTGACCCGCATACCATTTCGATGTCGAACTTTTTGCCGGGCGGTATGGTTTCCCAGCCCTCTATCGTGAGCCTGATGTCTGGTGTTTTTGATGCAGATATGGAACTGAATGAAAAACAGGCATTTTGGAATGGTACGTTGCAGACATCTTTGCCATGCCAGCTGCGTAAGCTGGGCTACCGGACCTCTTTCTGGTACGGTGGTGGACTGACATGGAGCAGTCTAGATCACTATGTGCCTGCGGTAGGCTTCGACCGTAGCTTTGGCGGGCCGGACATCTGTGGTGAAGATGCGCCGAAAACATGGCTTGGTGTCTATGATCATTTGTTCCTTGGTGAAGTAGCCAAACGTATAGAGGCAGAAAATTTCGATCAGCCGGAATTTCATTTTGTTTACACGACGTCGAATCACGGCCCGTATTTGCTGCCCTTCAAAGAGTACGGCTTTGATATCGATCGATTGATGCCTGAGATGCCAGAGGCTCTGCGGCGTGATGAGAAAAACTGGCGGCGTATGGCGGGAGCCTGGTATGCTGATCAGGCTGCGATACATTTCATTGATAAAATGAAAGAACTCTATCCGGATAGCCTGTTTATTGTGACGGGTGACCATGCCGCACCTGTTCTGCCACTTGATTTTGATATTGTGCCGCGCCATGAGCCAAATCTTCGAGAACGCTTCTTGACCTCATTCGCCATGGCGCATCCAGAACTGTCACAAGATATGTTCAGTCAGAACAATATCGGATGTCATATGAATATACTGCCGACCTTGATGGAACTTATTGCGCCGAAAGATTTCTGCTACTATTCTATTCTGCCTTCTCTCTTTGAACATATGGATCATGTGGTTACGCCGTACTGCTGGATGACAGAGAATGCTATCGGCAGTTACCGTGAGCATATAGAGCAGGATCTGGTGGTGTCTGCTGAATTGTTACCTTTCCGCCATGGTCATGACCAGTTTAGAGAAGAGCAGAAGGCCTGGTGTGAATTGACCGGCTGGTATGTACGTCATCCAGAGCTGCTGCGTGATTGGCATCAGGGACAAAATCAGTTATAAGAAAAGAGATTGTACAAGCGAAAAGTCTCGCGAAAGCGGGGCTTTTTTATTTGCCATTCTAGATAAGATAGAGTAGAATTTAGAAAGATAAAATAGAAATAGTCTGCCTACAGGCAGAGAATACCAAAGGATGATGACAAGTTGGACTATATCGAATTAGGGAAAAAGATTTACAATATGGAAAATCTGCGCGAAGTGAAGCGCTGCGTCGTCTTCGTCGCGCGCTGCCTTTTGAATAATGGCCGCATGAAGAAGATTCATCAGTTTTTCCACCAGAATGAACTGCTGGCAAAGGTCGCCGAAGAGTATCCATTCGTCTACGAACAGCCGACGCGCGCCTTTTTCTATAGAAACTCTACCTTTGATGAACGCGTGGAGCTTTTGGAACAGCACATGCGTTTTATGCAGATGCATTTCAAGAAAGAGGTCTTCTTAGGCTTGTACAATAGGCAGGCGTACCCGCTGTGGGAAAGTAAGGATGAGAGTGGACACCTCTGCTTTGAACTTTGGTACAATCCTGGGCAGCGTAAGGAGGGGATTCTCTCCATCGTTCTTCGACTGGATGAATATTATCTTTATCAGATGATGATCTGGATTGCACCGAATAAAGATGGTGAGTGGTCGCTTTGGATCGGGGCTATGCAAGGACCGAATATGGCTAATGCGAAAGATGTGATTAGAAAAGTCACTCGCCGTTGCCACTCCTATCGTACAAAAAATTTCATCCTTCATGTGACGCAGGAGGTGGCAAAAGCCCTCGGGATGAAACATATCTACGCCGTAACGAACTACGGTTACTATGCAAATACCCACATGCGCATGGAGAAGAAGCTGAAGACCAGTTTCAGTGATTTCTGGGAAGAGTCCGGCGGTCATCCCTGCGAGGACAAACGCTTCTATGAGCTCCCGATGACAGAAGCCAGAAAGACCATGGAAGAGATCCCGACGAGAAAGAGAAACTACTACCGTAAGCGCTATGCCCTGCTCGATGAAGTCGATGCGTCCGTGGCAGAGAAGATCAGATTGTTATTGAAATAAATGAGGAAAAGTATGAGCTCACTCGCTATTCTGATTCTGACTTGTAATGAAGAAGACAATATCATCTCCGTGGTAGAAAACGCGAAGAAATGCACGGATGAAGTCGTGGTCATCGACTCGGGCAGCACGGATCGCACGGTAGAACTTGCTAAAGAGCACGGCGCGAAGGTGGCTTTTCGCGCGTGGACGAATGATTTCTCCGCCCAAAGAAACTTCGCACTGGAGCAGACAGATGCGGACTGGGTGCTGTATCTCGATGCGGATGAGAGGCTGAATGACGAAGTTATTGCAGAAGTTAAGAAGATTATATCGGGGAAAGGTAGGGATCAGCAGTATTCTTTTGAAAGAAAGTCTGTTGCGTTCGGGACGAAATTCAATCATGGCGTATTAAAACCAGACCATGTTCTTCGTATGTTTCCAAGAGATCAGGTTAAGTGGGTGAATAAAGTGCATGAACACCCCGAGTGTGGTCTGTCAATTAAAGCGCTACCAGGACATATTGAGCATTATACCTATAAAAATTGGCATCATTGGGAAAGTAAATTCTGCCAGTACACAACGATTTGGGCAGAGGATGCATATCGCCATGGGAAAAGGACTTCTTTGGGGAGGGCTTTTGGCCATAGTCTGGGCGGATTTTTCAAAATGCTGATTTTGCGAGTTGGATTTTTGGATGGCTGGATGGGTGTATTTATGTGCTGTTGTCATTTCTTTTATACAATGATGAAATATTTGAAGTTGTATGAATTACAGGGAACAGGAAAGAAATGATGTGGGTTATATTGATGTAGTATAGGAGAAAGAAGCTGGCGTTATAAGGGAATCTGCGATAGCATTTGAGTATTTGGAGGGAATGTATGGATATTTCAGTTATGCATGTAGTTATTGCAAAAACATGGGGTGGCGGAGAGCAGTATGTTTTTGACGTGTGTGCTGAAATGAAAAGGCAGGGAATCAAATGCTATGTTGTTGTAGATAAAAGAAATGAATTTTTGCGAGAAAAATATAGTGAGGTCGCAGAAATTTTGACGACTAATTTATATACAGCAGCTGGATTGTGCGGATTAAAAGATATTGTCGAATTTATACATGCGCATCAAATTAAAATTATTAACTGTCACAGTGGACATGCATTGCTCGTTTGCATTTTAGCTAAGCGTTGGACTAAGGCAAAGCTGGTCATGTTCAAACATAATGCTTTACCATCAAAACAGGATGTTTATCATGCTTGGCAACGCAAAATGGTAGATGCATTTATTTGCGTTTCTCAATTAGTCTACGATTTGCAGACTTCGGGGTTGCATAGAAAAGAAATTTCCAAGTATCATTTGGTGTACAATGGGATTGATACAGAAAGATTTCAAAAGTATTCTGATATAAATTTTAGAGAGAAGAATAAATATATCATTGGGTATGCAGGCAGAATTGCATGGGATAAGGGGATAGATCTGTTGGTAGAAGCTTTTGCTGGAGTAGCTGCCAAATATACTCAGGCCTATTTATATATTGCTGGTGCAGATGAGAAAGGCTATGCACAACACATAAAAAATTTAGTTAATCAATTACATTTGCAAAATCGGGTTAAATTTCTCGGGCAAGTAAATGATATGGAAAAATTCTATAAGAGTATAGATTTGTTCGTTTTACCATCCAAGGCGCGAGAGTCATTTGGCTTGGTTTTATGTGAGGCTGTTTATTGTGGTGTGCCGGTAATTACTACAGACAGTGGTGCACAGAAGGAAATAATAAAAAGCGATAAATATGGATGGATTATTCATTCAGGAAGCAAAGAGCAGCTATATGATGCAATGGGGAAAGCCGTATTGGTTAAAGAGAGCACTTTAGATAATAGGCAATATATTGAGCATACATTTTCAATTCATTCTTGTGTTGAACATTTGATAAAAATATATGGAGCAATTCTGGGATATGAGTGGTGAATTGCTATATATGAAGACTTTTATAAAGATGTCAGGAAATGCCAATTAAAGTGTTGCTGGATTTCATTCTTGGGGTTTTATGGAGAGAGGGATCATCTGACGCGAATGGCGAGCTATTTAAGGAAGATGATGACAAAGCTATGCTTAAAGGTCCATATGAAATCTGACTCTGCGATTGAATTAGCGTTTCCATAAATTCCTTGAGAAAGCTTGTGTCAATAAACATGAAAAAACTATTATCAGTCATTGTTGCTGTTTACAATGTGAAGCTCTATATTTCGCAATGCATCGATTCCATTTGTAAACAGACCTATTCCCCAATGGAAATCATTTTGGTTGATGATGGCTCTACAGATGGCAGCGGGGATATTTGCGAGGAATATGCTGCGAAAGATCAGCGGATCCATGTCATTCATCAGAAGAATAAAGGCCTAAGCGGAGCGCGCAATGCAGCACTCGATGTGATGCAAGGCAACTACATGACCATTGTAGATGGAGATGATTATGTATTGCCGGATGCCTTTGCTCATGCGATACGGATTATGGAAGAAAATGATCTGGATCGCTGCGGATTTGGCTCTTTTCGTGGAGGAAAGGGCGGAGCGGGCAGTGGGAAGATTTCACTGAGTTTGGAAAATGAGCATACTGATCGGTTACGAGACTGTTTTATCCATGAACGCGCAATCAATTGGGGATCGGTCTATAAAAGTGCTCTCTGGGAGGGTGTACGTTATCCCGTAGGGCATGTACATGAAGACAGCGTGGTGGTTCACTATATCATTGATCGAATCCAATGCGAAGGCTTTATTGATAAACAGTATTACTACTACCGCAAGACACCTACAGGATTATGCCAGACTTCGGCGGTAAAATCACGGACGCGGTATGACTATATCTTGGCTTGTGAAGATCGAAGGTATACTTAGGCTGCTTTGATCGGATGGATTTTATTCATAAGATGCGAGTAAAAATATCTGTATGGGGCAAAGGTATTCGAGAATAGATTGTGTATTGGAGGAATACTATGAATGAAGAGAAGCTGTTATCGGTCATTGTACCGGTTTACAAAGTAGAGCCCTACATGCATCGCTGCATCGATTCTATCCGAAACCAGACCTATAAGAATCTGCAGATTATTTTAGTGGATGATGGTTCTCCGGATAACTGCGGTAAAATTTGTGATGAGTATGCAGAGCTGGATGCAAGGATCATCGTGGTGCATCAGAAGAATAGAGGCCTTAGCGGTGCACGCAATACGGGACTTCAGCATGCAAAGGGTGAGTATGTGGCCTTCGTGGATAGCGATGACTGGATAGGTTCGGATATGTATCGTACATTGGTAGGGGTGATGGAAGCGTATAATCTGGATATGGCGCGGTGTGGGATTATTGAAACGAACAGAGAAGGAGAAAAACACATTCTAAACTGGAGGGGGACACGGGTTCCAATTATAGGAGAAGACGTGTTTGGACTCTTCTTCAAGGAATTCCTGGTAAAGAGTGTCTGTAATGCTGTGTATCGACGTGATATTGTAGAAGGAGTCGTTTCACCAGAAGGGTGTCATTCAGAAGATAACTACGTATCTGGTCGATATCTATATAGAAGTCAGCAAATAATGATTGTCAGTCAAGCGTTTTATTATTACTCGTATAATCCAGCTGGCATAATGCATGGGGGAAACAAGAGACGTCTAGACATCTGCGTTTGTACAAAAAAGCTGCGCGATGATCTGATTTCTGAAGAACATATGACCAATCCTCTCTTCATCAAGCAGCTGGACAGGAAATTGGCGCGAGAGTTGTTCCATTTTGTACGTGATGATGACACTAGGTTCCGCATTGCGTGGATCAAGGCGGAGCAGAAGCGGTTCATTGAGAAAAATCTGGATTTTCTAAGAGCATTGCGTTTTGACTATTATTTGCGGAAAAAGCATATTAGGGTTGTGTAGTGTTATTCGCCTGCTGAAAATATAGGGGAGTCTAGAATGCTTCATGATTCTTTGTTTTGAGGAGGAGATTATGCGATTTCTAAAATCCATTCAACAGGACGCGAAGCTGTTTCTTTATATCTATCTTCTTCTCATGCTTTTCCGCATCGCATTTCTTGTGATTTACGCGGGGCAGCTGGGGAGCGCCGGAGTGGGGGATATTTTGACCGCGCTCTGGTTGGGGGCGCGGATCAGTCTCAAGACGACGGCGTTCTTGGTGGCGTTCCCGTTTCTTTTCGCTACGATCCCGTATGCGTTCTACTCGAAGTGGCCGGTGGCAGGTATCCGAAAGGTGCTGGGGAGTATCGAAATTTCTTTGATGACGTTCCTCTTTATGGCGCGCATTCCGTATTATGAGATTTTTCATCAGGGGTTCAATATCATGCTGTTCAATGGCATGAAGGATGACAAGTGGGCGATCTTTGATACGGCAGTGCAACAGTATGCGCTGTGGCCGCGGCTTTTGGGCGCGTGTGTTTTGATGGTGGTCTTTGTGTGGCTGTGGTTGCACGTAGCTCAGAGGACGAATGTTTGGAGTCCAAAGAGGCACGTTCGGCTTTGGGTACTCGGAGCGGTGGTTTGCCTTCCGATTTTTGCAATCTTTTGTCGCTTTGGCGGGGCGTTTCACTCGGATGACGGGATGCCGTGGGAGAGTGCGGCTCGCACGCGGTATGTGGTCTTGAATGAGGCGGTACTGGATGATGGACAGGCGCTGTATCGGGCGTATATCACGCATAAGCGGGCAAAGAGCCGGGCAAATCGTCCGATTTCTGAAGAGGAGCTGAAGCAGGCGGTGGTTTGTCTCGGCGGGGATCCGAAGGCGGATTCGCTGGATGCAGCGTTTTCGCGGCAGAGTCAGGCGGGGGCTTTGGCGAAGCGTCCGAGGCATGTGGTGGTGATCCTCGGGGAGAACTATGCGCTGTGGCCGCTTTTGCCGGAGTATCGGTCGTTGGGACTGGCACAGACGGGAGAGCGGCTGGAGAAGGAGGGGGCGTATACGTATCATTTCCTGCCTAATGGGAGTGGGACAATGCCGTCGCTGAATGGTTTCCTGACGGGACTGCCGGATGTGGGGCTGTATGTGAATTATACGATGGGGCTCAAGGGGAAGGCGTCGCCTTTTGCAATCGGTGAGACGATGAAGCGGCTGGGGTACCGGACGGTTTTCTGGTATGGTGGTCTTCGGAGCTGGCAGGATCTAGAGCATTTCACGCTGCGTGAAGGGTTCGACGAGTTCCATTGCGCGGATGAGCTCCCTGAGCAGGGGGAGAGTTCGTCGTGGGGCGCGCCGGACGGGGCTCTTTTCGATGTGATTCGGGAGCGGATGCAGAAGGAGTCGGAGGATACGTTCTATTTCATCCTGACGACGAGTAATCATCCGCCTTTTACGTATGATGTGGATGCGAAGGGCTTCCCGCGGGTGGAGGTGACGGAGAAGTTGCTGCCGTCTATCCCGAGGGATAAGGCGACAATCGATCAGCTGGGGCATATCTGGTATGCGGATCAGGTGATGGGGAAATTCATCCGTGAGGTAAAGAAGGATGACCCGTCGACACTCTTTGTAGTGACGGGGGATCATGCGGAGCGTTTCAATTTCGCTGCGGATGTGTCGCTATGGGCGCAAAGCGGTGTGCCTTGCTATTTCTATGGGGAGGGTGTGCCGAAGGATCTTTTGCAGGGGGCGGCGGGCAGCCATCTCCAGATCGCACCGACGCTGGCAGAACTCATCGCGCCGCAGGGCACGACGTATACGTCGCTCCTGCCTCCTTTGATGCAGTCGAAGCGGGCTTTCAATCATCGGCTCTTCATCGAAAATAGAGAAATCGGGGAGGAGAAGGCACTGTCGAATGCGGAATTCAAGAAGGAGATCGAGGCGGCGCGGACGGTGGCACGCTGGATGGTACAGCAGGATCGGTGAGGCGTTGCTTTTTGCGGGAATGTTAGTGAAAAAGTAATCCCTGCGTTAAGTCTCGATGCTCCTTGAATAAAAAATCTCCTGATGCGTTTTGAACGGTGTCGGGAGATTTTTTCATGGGGGGAAATGATATAATACAGGAAGATAAAGTGTAGGGAAATGCGAATTTTGTCAGTGTTTCCTTAAGTCGCAGAGATCGGATGGAATGGTTAAAGAAGAATGCATGATGGGACTTGGAAGGGCACGGGATTGTCAAGAGATGAGGTGATTTGATGAAAATATCTGATTTCATCGGGGAAACGACGGCTTATGATAAGAAGGTTAGGCTTGAGGAGAATCGGCCGAAGAGCTGGCTGAAAAGTGTGAGTGCATTTGCCAATGGCGTGGGTGGCTTTTTAGTCTTTGGCATTTCGGACAATGATGAGTTGATCGGTGTGGAAAATGCTTCCCGTGGGGCAGAAAAGATTAGCGAAATAATCAATGCCAAAATGGATCCTGTGCCAACGATACATCTTCAGATTTTAAAAGAAGACGGAATGGATTTCATTGTGTTGCAAGTATTTCCCGGAGATGAGACTCCATATTACTATTCTTCGGATGGGAATCTGATTGCTTATGTTCGTGTGGGAAATGAAAGCATTCAGGTGGATGCATTAACGCTCAGGCGGCTGATTATGAGGGGCGTACATCTTTCTTTTGACAATGAAGTGTCTCGTTGGAGATATGCAGATTTCTCTTTTACCAGACTGAAGTCTGCATATAAGTCCAAGATCGGTGAAGATTTTGCGGACTCGGATTTTTTATCGTTTGATCTGGTGAATGGTGATCGATTGACAAATGCGGGCGCGCTATTTGCAGATGACTGTCCTATACGCTGGTCAAGGTTATTTTGTACTCGGTGGAATGGACTCGATAAAGCGAGTGGTGTGATCGATGCGCTGGATGATAAAGAGTATGGAGGATCGCTGATTGCTCTTTTGGAAAACGGAATGGATTTCGTCAGGAACAATACGAGGAAGAAGTGGAAGAAAACCGAAAATGGTCGTGTGGAAATGCCGGAGTATCCTATGCTGGCTGTGCATGAGGCGGTGGTGAATGCGCTGATTCATAGGGATTATATGGAAGTTGGCAGCGAGGTACATATCGATATTTTCGATGATCGGATGGAAATCTATTCTCCTGGCGGGATGTTGGATGGCTCATTTGTACAGGACTTAAATATTGATCAGGTGGCATCGAAACGCAGAAATCCTGTTATCGCGGATCTTTTCGGCCGTATGCATTTTATGGAAAGAAGGGGGAGCGGATTTAGAAAAATACGGCGTGAATATCATCGCGTGCCGGGATTGTCCAGAGGGAAAGAGCCTGTGTTTACTTCTTCAGCTACATCTTTCTTTGTGACGTTATACAATTTAAATTATGGAGATTCGTTGATGTCCAATAAAAAAGTAGCGCATGGGGATGGAAAAGTAGCGCATGGGGACGGAAAAGTAGCGCATGGGGATGGAAAAGTAGCGCATGGGGATGGAAAAGTAGCGCATGGGGATGGAAAAGTAGCGCATGAGGATGGAAAAGTAGCGCTTGAGGAATGTATGATGGTTCATGGTTATTCCGTCCGAGAAAGAGATCGCGTTTTTCAGATTTTGGAAACATATGGGTTTGAGGCAGATTTCAGGCGAAAGGATTTGGTGGGGCAGTTTGAATTGGCGCCGTCTTCAGTGGGGAAATTTCTTCGCAAGTTAAAGCAAACGGGTTTGATCGTCTCGGGTAACGGGCATGGACTATACAGAATGAATGGGAATTGTGCTGTGAAGGGAGAGGGGAAATAGTGAGGGCTCTATTTCTTGTTCTCTTGATGATAGGTCAATAAAAAATCCTTCAGCATAGAGCTGAAGGATTTTTTTATTGCCATTTATTTCACTTCCTGGATGATGGTCAAAATCATCGGGCGGCGCTTGGTGCGGTCGAAGAAGTATTTGCCGAGGGCGTCTCTCACCTGGGTCTTGATGGCGTTCCATTCGGAGACGTTGCCGGCTTCGCAGCGGTCAAGGACGGACTCGATGCGTTCTCTGGCTTCGGTCAGGAGGGCTTCGCTGTCTCTCACGTAGACGAAGCCGCGGGAGACGATGTCGGGGCCGGCTAAGACTTGGTTGCTGCCCTTTTCGAGGGCGATGACGACGATGACGACGCCGTCCTGGGCGAGCTGCTGGCGGTCGCGGATGACGATGTTTCCTACGTCACCTACGCCGAGGCCGTCTACGAAGACGGGGCCGGCCTGGACGCGCTGCGGATTGATCTTGCCGCCGCGGCTGGTGAATTCGAAGAGGGTGCCGTTTTCGCCGATCAGGATGTTTTTCTTTTCGACGCCGAGGCTTTCTGCGAGTTCTGCGTGGCTGACGAGCATGCGGTGTTCGCCGTGGACGGGGATGAAGTATTTTGGCTTGACGAGGGAGAGCATGGTCTTCAGGTCTTCCTGAGAGCCGTGGCCGGATACGTGGACGCGGGTGGTGGTGCTGGTGACGACGTGGGCGCCGAGGCGCATCAGGCTGTCGATGGTGCGGCCGACGCTGGTCTCATTGCCCGGGATCGGGGAGGCGGAGATGATGACGGTGTCGCCTGCGTGGATCTGGACCTGGCGGTGGGAGCCGTCGGCCATGCGGGAGAGGCCGGCCATCGGTTCGCCCTGGCTGCCGGTGGTCAGGATGCAGAGGCGGTCGTCTCTGTAGTGACCAAGCTCTTCCGGCTCGATGAAGGTGCCTTCCGGGGCTTTGAGGTAGCCGAGCTCTTGGGCGATGCCGACGACGTTCACCATGGAGCGGCCGAAAACGCAGACTTTTCTTTTGTTAGCGACTGCTGCGTCGACGGCCATCTGGATGCGGGAGACGTTCGATGCGAAGGTGGCAAGGATGATGCGGCCTTTGGCATCGGCGTAAGCGCTCATGAGGGACTTGGATACGATGGCTTCGGAAGGGGTGTAGCCGGGATTCTGTGCGTTCGTGGAGTCGGCGAGAAGGCACAGGACGCCTCTGTGGCCGAGCTCGGCGAGCTTGTACATGTCGGTGAGTTCGCCGTCGACCGGAGAGTGGTCGAATTTGAAGTCGCCGGTATGGACGATGGTGCCGACCGGGGTGCGCAGGTAGATGCCGCAGGAGTCCGGTATGGAGTGGCAGACGTGGAAGAAGCCGAATTTGAAAAGGCCTGTTTTGAATTCGTCACCGGGTTTGACGGTGTGTAGGTCGTAGTTTGTGATGTGTGCTTCTTTGAGTTTGCCTTCGATGAGGCCGCAGGTGAGGCGTGTGGCGTAGACCGGGGCGTTCACTTCGCGAAGCAGGTAGGAAAGGGACCCGATGTGATCTTCGTGTCCGTGGGTGATGAGGATGGCTTTGATCTCGTCTTTGTGTTCGATGAGGTAGGAAAAGTCCGGGATGACGATGTCGATCCCGAGCATGTCTTCTTCTGGGAATGCCATGCCTGCATCGATTACGATAATTTCGTCGCCGTAACGGAATACAGTCATGTTCTTCCCGATTTCTCCAAGGCCTCCTAATGGAATGATCTGTAATCTTGCTTTTGCCAAAATGGATAGAACCTCCTATTCAGTTGTCGGAGCCGGCAGTCGCCGGCTCTAAAAAAATATTTTTGCATTGTATGTCAAAAATAAAAGCCGTTCATAGTCGCTTTTCCTATTATATCACATGGGGGAAGGAAATTGGGAAATGTGGTGGGAGAAAATACGAAGGGGGAGCGGGCTCGGGTTGAGGGGAAACAGGTTTTACGGGTGCAAAATGAGTGGCTAGGGATTAGGAACCTTGAGTGACTAGTGACTAGTGACTAGGGGCTAGGAGACTAAGAGACTCCCGTATCGTCATTTTGAGCGAAGCGAGAAATCTTTGTCATTCGCGGCGAGGGACTCACGGTTTCCCCATATGTGCCGCCACCTCTCCACTTTCCCCATCTGTCTTTCATACCGCCTGTGCCCTATCCGCCCCTTCGGGGCACCTTCCCCTAGAGGGGAAGGCTACGACACGAAAATACCATTCTCTAAAAAGGTGGCAAAGCCGCCACCCCGTGAGACTACCCGCTCCCCCGTATCGTCATCCTGAGCGGAGAGAAACGCCCTATGTGAGAAAAACCCCAGCCAGAACAAGTGGGGACTGAGTCGAAGGATCTCATGCCACGCATGTGAGCTGATCCTTTCCTTCGTATTATGGAGTGACTAGTGACTGGGAAACTTTATCCCAACTGTCTTTCATACCATAGTCACCCTATCCGCCCCTTCGGGGCACCTTCCCCTAGAGGG
>ENA-ORRX01000219-ORRX01000219.1-human-gut-metagenome-genome-assembly--contig:-NODE-219-length-22476-cov-7.44815_pt1 | contig 22476 bp, 16 predicted proteins | sample MGYA00242186_ERZ509153 | MGnify/ENA primary metagenome ERZ509153 (study PRJEB26280, sample SAMEA2338643) | human gut metagenome | biome: human gut; feature: human-associated habitat; material: faeces... | reverse complement strand
ATTTCTTTGGACTTCTTCTGAAGATAGCAACCCATGATACGATAGGAGCAATAACTGTAAAAGAAGTAAAATCATGAAAGAATTAAATCATTGCCCATCCACCCTTGCAGATGGTTTTTCCACTTACTCTTCTACAGCTTGCAAAAAACTGTTTGATGGTCAGAAAGTGTCGCATTTGCTTGATTTTGAAATAGATGAAATCAGTAAGACATCAGAGACTATGACAGCCATGAGACGTATCTCCGTATCTGGAGCTCAGGAGAAATTTCCTGCAGTGATAGAGAATGGTATCATCAGAATCTCGCAGACGGATGAACGCTCTCGCTATATCCTGAAGCCGGCACCTTGGGACAATACTCTCTATACCAGGAAGCAGATTCCTGCCAACGAGCATCTTACCATGCAGATAGCTTCACAGGTATATGGTATCATTACAGCAGAAAACGGCCTTTGCTTTACCACTCATGGAGATATGGTATATATTACCAAGAGATTTGACATAGCCAAGGATGGAAGCAAATATCTCATGGAGGATTTCGCTTCTCTTGTTGGTAAGAATGAAGCCGAGCAAGGTACTTATTTCAAATATGATGGATGCTTCGAGGATATTGCCTGTGCGATAAGACGATATATTCCAGCCTGGATGATAGCCATGGAACGTTTCTTTAAGTTGGTTGTATTCAATTACATCTACGGCAATGGTGACGACCATCTGAAAAACTTCTCCATCATGAGAATTGGCGAGCATTACCAACTTGCTCCCGCCTATGACCTGATGAACACCTGTCTCCATATCGAGGGCGATGACTTGGGTTTGAATGGTGGTCTTTCTTTGACTCTGGAGAAAAGTGATATGTATGGGCGAACAGGACATCCTTGCCGTCTGGACTTTGAGAGATTCGGAGAGCTTATCGGTCTGAAGAAGAAGCGTATAGAAATGATCCTTGACTCTTTTTCTGTCTTGCCAGACGAAGTAGAGCGTTTGACCAATAATTCTTTTTTGAATGACAAGCTGAAACGTACCTATTTACGAATAGTCAAAGAACGAATTCAGAGATTCAATCGTAAATCAGAATGAGAAATATTTTGGTTTGAAGAGGTGTCTATCCATGGACTATCTCCCCTGAGCCAAGAAAAGATTTAGGAAGCCCTACAGAGAATTACGTCCGCACTGCGGACGCTATTGAGTCAAGATCATTATATCTTGGTCATATCTGTCTAAAACGTGTTATTGGGTGACATCTTGGGTGACATTGAGTGATATTTTTATAGATTCGGTTAGAGCGAACTCGTTTTATTGCTGTTCTTACAATACTGTCTGAAAAAGTAATTCCCCATGTTTATTGCATCAAAAAAAAAGACAGCCAACAAAGTGACTGTCTTTAATAGAATGGGATAAATTATCGTCCTCGATGGTAATTTGATTTTCTCCCTTGTCTTTGAGGATTGTCACCTGAGGCAAAGCTTCACCATCATTGTTGTCCTTTACCTGCTTTCTTGATTTTCTCCCTTGTCTTTGAGGATTGTCACCTGAGGCAAAGCTTCACCATCATTGTTGTCCTTTACCTGCTTTCTTCTTCCTTGCTTGTCCTTGTTGAAGTTCAGACCGGCAACTCTGTCGAAGGTGCAGAACACAGGCAACTTATATCCCTGCTTCTCACAGTGAAGAAAGTCTTTATGTCCACCATGCAAATATCGTACAAACGAGTAAAAACCTGTTACAAAATGAAAATCAATTATAGAGAATCAAAAAGCTGTTTTTATGGTTTTTCCGGCATCAAAGCCACTCTTGCCACCCATCAAAGACACCCATATTGCCCTCATAGCGCCGCTTTTACTGTCTAAAAGCGTTACTATTGCAAGACAATACTTGAGGTATTGGGTGGTAATAGCGGCGCTATGACACCCTAAAAGTGCCACTTTGACAACCCGTTTGTTTACGTACTTTTTTCACAAACCACACAACCGGCTGTGTATTAGTAATATAGCACCAAACGCTCAAAACTCAAGAATTTCGCACCAAAGATTTTGTTATGCGCCGGGCTCATAGTATTGAGCATCAGAAATGCAAATATCCTTACAATGGTAGATTTGGGTACCAAATATGAGAATTACAAATGGAATGTGTTAAGACGAAAAAAAGCCACCTAAGTAGGTGGCTTGCAAGCAGTTATAAAAATGTTCGTTTTAGAGCTGTCCAGGGGGTTACTTTCCGATGCAATAGGAACTAAATATTGAATTTAAAGTTTCTTGCGGGGTTATGCGCTCTTCGCCCGTTATTTCGGCAAGGTGTTCGATGACCATGCGAAGATCTTCGGCGAGGAGATCACCACTAAGACCGAGGTTCATGGAAGATATGACACGCTGTAGGGATTCGTCGGCTTGGAGTAGGGCAGAGTAGTGGCGTGCTGAAGTGATGACGATGTCGCTTTCTGATATCTGAGGAATGTTGGCGGCTTCTACTATGAGTTGTTCAAGAAGGGGGATGTTGGTGCCGTATTTGGCGCTTATGTCTACAGTCTTGTATTTTATACCTGATAACAAAGCGGATAACAGGTCTGATTCTGCAGTCGACGAATGGATGTCTTGATCGATTTTGTTTCTTACGACAATAAGTTTCTTGCCTTCCACACGCTCCTTTATGTCTTCAGTCTCTGCTTCGGTGGGTTGCTGATCGATAAGCCAAAGCACTATCTTCGCTTCCTGCATCTTTTGGTATGTTCGCTCAATGCCGATATTCTCAACGATGTCGTCGGTATCGCGAATTCCGGCTGTATCGACAAAGCGGAACTGTATGCCATTGATGATTGTGGTGTCTTCGATGAAGTCGCGTGTGGTGCCATGTACGTTGCTAACGATGGCTTTCTCCTCATGTAGGAGGCTATTGAGCAGAGTACTCTTACCTACGTTAGTATTTCCCACGATTGCAACGGGGATGCCGTTCTTCAGGGCATTGCCTACTTCAAAGGAACGGGCGAGCAAGACGAGGCGTTGGTGGATATCGTTGGCAAGGGCGTATAGCTCGGAGCGGTCGGCAAACTCCAGTTCCTCATGGTCGGAGAAGTCAATCTCCAATTCCAGAAGTGATGTTAGCTTAAGGAGATGCTCACGCAGTTCGGACAGTTCGTTGCTGAAATGTCCCTTCAGCTGGCTGAGCGCCATATCGTGAGTGGCTTTGTTAGTGGAGCTTATAAGGTCGGCTACTGCCTCTGCCTGCGATAGGTCCATCTTGCCGTTTAGGAATGCACGTTGTGTGAACTCTCCTGGACCGGCAGGCTGACAGCCGTTCTGCGTCAGCAACATCATTACCTGGCTGAGCACGTAGGACGATCCGTGGCAGGAAATCTCCACAGAGTCCTCACCTGTATAAGAGTGTGGGCTGCGGAAAATGGAAACGAGCACTTCGTCCACAACTTCTTTTTCTGCATTGACGATATTGCCGAAAGCGAGAGTGTAAGCCTTGCGTTGGGACAAAGAGAGATTTGAGCCGATAGGACAGAAAATCTTATCTGCTATACTAATTGCTTCAGGGCCTGATATGCGGATAATGCCAATCGCACCACCAGAGGCGGTGGCGATGGCGCAAATGGTATTGTTGTTGAGCATGTAGATGATTTCTTGATTACGTAAGTTGCAGTTCCATATCCACGACATCGAGCCATCTCCCAAATTTTTTGCCAACATTATGGAAGAGTGATGCCTGGACAAAACCGAGCTTTTTATGAAATTGTATACTCTCGAGGTTTTCTCCTGTTATACAGGCTATGAGCACCTTATATCCAAGCTGCCTGCAATCTTTAATTATTTGTTGCATAAGGGCAGAACCAATGCCGGCATGCTTTACATCGGAACTCAGATATATGGTGGTTTCGAGAGTTTTGGCGTATGCTGCTCGTTCTTTCCATTGATGTACGTAGGCATACCCTACTACTTTCCCTTCTGTCTCGTAGACGTAGTAAGGGAAGTGGTTGGATATTTCCTTGATGCGCTGCTGCATCTGTACGGTAGAAAGTTTGACAGTTTCGAACGTAACTGTCGTTTCTGCTATATAACGATTATATATAGTAACGATGTCTGCAGCATCGTCAAGTTTAACTTCTCTGATCATTAATTGTATGTTTGTTTATATATTAAAGAGGTGGTAGTAGACTGTTAACCTTCTACTTATTTGGTATTACCTCCTTTATATATCCATGGCGATAAGCATACAACAAATGTTCAAGTTCCTTGATCTGCTTGTTCAGTTCACGACCTATGTCGGTATCTGCCACACGCATTCTGTGTGCTGACATTTCTACTATCTGAGTTGTAGACTTGATGTCCGTGCATTTCTGAATGGCATCGAGTGTGGACGTGAATGGTTCGTGTTGTACAAGTACGAAGCCACGGCTATGATAAACAAGAGTGTATCCGGCAATACCCGTCTCCTTGTGATAAGCCTGTGAGAATCCGCCGTCGATGACCATAAGCTTGCCGTTGGCCTTGATGGGGTTCTCGCCGTTGCATACATGCACGGGCACGTGTCCATTGATGATATGGCGATTCTCGCCTGTCACTCCGAAAGCATCCATGATTGTGTCTGCTATATGTTCATCGTTGCGCAGCTTAAAATAGTTGCCCTTCTCTTCCGCATGTGTTGCCTTGTCGGCTATGAAGTAGCGTTCGAAGGTAGCCATCTTCGACTTGTCGAAGAGCGGGCTGTCCGGTCCGCACCACAGATATAAGAAATAATCAATTGCATAATTTCGTTCCTCAGGAGTGTTGTCGTTCTGGAATGCCGTACGAATCATCATACCGATATTGTAGAGCAGTTCCTTGCCTGAATATTTATATCCAGGCGCTATTTCCACTTCCTTGAGCGATCCGTCTTCGTTAAGCGGTATGGAGGCATGGAAGAGCAGGTTGTTGTTGTATATGGCATACATACATCCGTGCTGCAGAATCTGGCTGATGTGCTTATGAAATTTCTCCGACACCTGGAACGAGTGATTGAGCTTGTCCATGAGCAATTTCTCCTCAGGTGTCAGCTTATCAGGATGCGCAGGGTCGATAGTAGGGAAGGAGTTGCTCTTCAACTCATACTCCTTGCCGTCAAGCATGATGGTGCCCTTGTCGTAGTCGATGTTGTGGAACAGCAGACGGTCATTCATCTTCCATCCCGGGTTGCGCTTGATGATGGCAGCCTCCTCCTTGAACTGTATGATGGTAATGGCCTTGTGCATGAGAGCAGTCAGACGATGTGTCTTCTGGTCAAGACGTGCCGAGTCTGCCGACGAGATCTTAGGACGGAATTCCTCGCATGGATCGTCGCCGTATGTCTCCATGGCGAAGGTGGCAAGGGGCACAAGATTGATGCCATAACCCTCTTCCAGAGTGGCGAGGTTGGCATAACGTAATGACAGGCGGATGACATTACATTGGCAAGCGCGGTTGCCTGCCAACGCTCCCATCCAGAGGATGTCGTGGTTGCCCCACTGGATGTCCCATGAATGATATTGTGATAGCGTGTCCATGATGATGTGGGCTCCTGGTCCACGGTCATAGATGTCGCCGAGAATATGCAATTGGTCGATGGCAAGACGCTGGATGACGTTACATATGGCTATGATGAAAGCGTCTGCTCTGCCTGTAGAGATAATCGTATCAATGATGACATTCACGTAGTCGGTCTTGTTGGCGTCGTCTGTACGCTCATGCAGGAGCTCCTGAATGATGTAGCTGAAACTCTTTGGCAGAGCCTTTCTTACCTTTGATCTTGTATACTTGCTCGACACGAGTCGGCATACCGACACAAGTTGGTGTATGATGATGTGATACCAGTCGTTAAGGTTCTGCTCTGACGCCTTTATCAGTTCGAGCTTCTGGTCAGGATAATATATCAAGGTGCAAAGCTCTCTCTTATCGGCTTCGCGAAGCGTATTGCCGAAAAGATCGTTCACCTTACGCTGGATGTTGCCTGAAGCGTTTTTCAGGACATGCTGAAAAGCCTCGTACTCTCCATGAACGTCTGCAAGGAAATGCTCCGTTCCCTTAGGGAGATTAAGAATGGCCTGAAGATTGATAATCTCCGTACTTGCCTCTGAAACGTTGGGGAATGACTGCGCAAGAAGCTGAAGATACTTTAGGTCTTGCTGGTTAATAGACAACTTACTTGACATACTTAATGTTTTTTATGGGGTTAATAATTCCTTCATTTTTTCCACCGCCTTGCCTTTCCTTGCACGGACGGGCATAAATCCTTCCGTTAAAGCAGAAGTCTCTTCCATAAGAGCCATGGCGTGTGCCACGAACTTCAGCGAACGCTTCTTGGCTATGATGTCTTGGAAGAGATATTCGTCGAAGCTGGTGGCTTTCAGCGTGTCTGAGAGGCTGTCCAGATAGGAGAGATGTATGACGCCTTTCCGGTATTGTTGCTTTATATACAATACGCGTGAGCAAAGGTCGATAATAAGGTCGCGCTCTTCTGCAGACTCTGTGGCGTCCTCTGCCACCATCATCGCTATCTTCTTACGAATAGCTTCGAACTGGCTATTGGTCTTGTCTTCAAGGGCTTGGCGATAAGTTTGGAGCAGAAGGTCAAGCATTGTATTGACGTCGCTACTGCTCGTTATAAAGGGATTGCGTACTATGACGGTCTTTGCCTTTGGGCATATTCTGCTGATTATCTGACGCTCCACGTCACCTCCTGTTGTTATGTAGGCGCTGTGTCTGGCAATGCTACGTACGGCAGAGATGAGCGTGAGGAACTTCGCAGTATGCCCCTCTTTGTTCAGAAGACTTTCCGCTCCGCTTACTGACGTAAACACCACGGGAATGCCACGACCGTCCAACTGCGCCACAATATTGGCAGTCTTGTGGTCCCACATTCCTATGACATGTGTCACGTCCACACACTTCTCAGCCACCTCACATACCTTGTTTTCCTCAAGCAGAAGATACAGGCTTTCGGCAAGCTGGCTGTTCGCATGTAAGTGTCCGTCTGGCGGTGGAATGATAAGTCTTACCCTCATAGATTATTAATGTGTTTGGTATTAACTTTTACAATTTATGCGTTGTGAAATCATACTTGTCTGCCATCCGATAACGTAGTATGACGGACAGCTTGTGGAAGACAATACTGAATTCGTAAAACACTACGGTCCAAAGCGAAAGGTCTGCCTCGAACTTGCGATAGGCTTTCCTTGCCGACAAAATACGTAACGTTATGGTCAGGATGAGTGTAAGAGCGCTTGTGCCCAACAATATCCAGTTCATAGTCAGACCTGAATAAGCGGCTGCTGCTATGATGGCTATATAATTAAGATACATAAACAGCAGGTCTGCCACGTACAAGCTTCTCGCTGCCGACGTACGCTCAAGATCCTTACGTATGCTCTTCAGATAGAGCTTGCGGTTAAGCCATGCCTTCTTGTTAGGAACGTCTTCTATGACAAAGGCTTCGGGGCTGACAGCTATTCTTGAGCCGTACGTACGCGCAAACTTGTTGATGAGAAACTCATATTCGCCGCCTACATACTGAAGGTTGCCCAGATAGCCGTCCTGCTCAAGAAATTCCGAGCGGCGGAAAGCGAAGTTGCCAGACTCTGTACGATAAGCCGTTTTTCTGGATGCCTTGCGCAGAAGATAACATTCGTTTCGTAGACGATCGAAGCGATAATAGGGCTTTGCCTCCGGATCATAGTTGGAGTAGCCGAGCACAAGGTTTGTGTCCTTGTCCATTTTAGCTGCCATCTTACGAAGCCACATCGAGGAAGCAGGACGGTCCTTTGCGTCCAGCAGTACTATCCACTCGTTATGTGCAGCTTTCACGCCCAACGCCACAGACAGTTTCTGCTTGCTGATGAAGAGTGAGCGTTGCGGGATGTATGTGGAATAAAGATTCTTGTGGTCGACGCTGTATTTTCCTATGACATCCTCTGTGCTCAGATCTCCCTTCACACCCACCACAATCACCTCGTATGGCTGCTCATAGTTCTGAGTGAGCAGAACGGAGAGATGTGCGTCGAGAGTCTCGGTTGTGCCCGTAGCCAGGACAACAATCGAGACTGCCGGCATCTCGCTCTCTGCCACTTCATTCTCGTCCGCATCTGCTGCGCTTTCCACGTTGCGCAGAAACGGATTGAGTATGGATGACAATATTACGAGCAGCACAAGCGTGCATATCGCTATTATCGAAAATGTATCTATAAGCATGGTTATTTAAGATTCTTCCGAAAATTATATGTTTTAAGATTCTTCCGAAAAATATGCCTTGGGCAACGGACGGCAGTTATATGTGCTTGACATCACCTCGCCGTAAGCACCCGCAGAGCGGATGGCTATGAGGTCGCCACGATGGCATTTGTTCAGTTTTATATTCTTTGCGAACACATCACTCGACTCACATATCGGTCCGACGACGTCGTAGGTCTCGCATGCTTCCTTGCTGCTCAGATTCTCTATCTGATGCACAGCCTGATATAATGCGGGACGTATAAGGTCTGTCATGCCAGCATCCAGTATGGCAAACTGTTTGTGCGAGCCTTGCTTCACATACAACACTCTTGACACCAACGTGCCGCATTGACCCACAACAGATCTTCCAAGCTCGAAGTGCAGGGTCTGACTCTCACGGAGCTTCAGATTTTCCTCGTACGTGCCGAAGTAGCTCTGGAAGTCAGGAATTGGTTCGGCGTCAGGATTGTCATAATTGATACCAAGCCCACCTCCTACATTAATGTTGTCGAAGGTTATGCCTTCCTTTTCAAGGTTTTCCTGCAGATTGTTTATGCGGCTGCAGAGAGCCTTGAAATCGTCCATTACGAGTATCTGCGACCCGATATGAAAATGCAGTCCTATTACCTTCACATGGCTCATCTCCTTGGCCTTGCGGATGACGTCCGTCATACTTTCCATAGCGATACCAAATTTGTTCTCAGCCAGTCCGGTAGTGATGTTGGCATGAGTATGTGCGCCTACATTCGGATTGATGCGCAGCTCCACACTCACCACCTTACCATACTCTGATGCGATTTCCTCGATGACTTCCAGTTCTGCAAGCGACTCCACGTTAAAGCAGAATATGCCAGCTTCGATACCGAGACGAATTTCCCAGTCACTCTTTCCTACACCTGCGAATACGATGCTCTCTGCAGGGAAGCCAGCTTTCAGAGCTGCCTTTATCTCTCCTCCGCTCACACAGTCGGCGCCCAGTCCGTTACGGGCTATTATTGCCAGAACTTTAGAATTGGCGTTGGCCTTGACGGCATAATGCACGCTCCATCGTGGATGCTTCGCCGTCTCCTTCTTTATTGTGTCAAGCGTATCCTGAAGCAACTGTGTGTCGTAATAATAGAAAGGGGTAGTTATGTCCGAAAAACTCTCTTTTGATATCATCATAGCATGATTATTATTATCCAAGCCATTCCTCTCGCAGGAATGGCTTGGTTATGTGTATATATAGAGTATGTGTTCTTTTTTTACTTATTGTGGAAGAGCACGTCGCTAAGGTTCTGGAGCGCCTTCTTCTTGTCCGCCTCACGGATGAGGAACGAGATATTGTAGTTGCTGCCGCCATACGAAATCATACGTACCGGTATGTTCTTCATAGCGTCAAGGACAAGAGTCTCAAAGCCGAGGTTGTTCCAGTCGAGGTCGCCCACCACGCAGACGATGCACATGTCGCTGTCCACGGTTACCGTACCATATTTCTTTAGCTCGTCCACAATCTCGTTAAGGTGAGATGTATTGTCAATACTCATCGATACGCCCACCTCACTCGTGGTAATCATGTCGATAGGAGTCTGATAACACTCGAATATCTCGAACACCTTACGCAGGAAACCTGTGGCAAAGAGCATTCGTGACGACTTTATTTTGATGGCCGTGATGTTGTCCTTGGCAGCAACAGCCTTGATCTTACCGCGCAACAGCACGTTGTCAATAATCGTGCCGTCTGCCTCCGGATCCATGGTGTTCTTCAGACGTACGGGGATGCCTGCAAACTTGGCTGGCTGTACGCATGTCGGGTGAAGAATCTTCGCTCCAAAGTAAGCCAGCTCGGCTGCCTCCTCGAAGTTGAGCTGACGGATGGCCTCCGTATTCTCCACGACGCGCGGGTCGTTATTATGCATGCCGTCAATGTCGGTCCATATCTGAATTTCCTCAGCGGGGAGGGCAGCACCTATAAGCGAAGCCGTAAAGTCGCTACCACCACGAAGCAAATTGTCCACTTCTCCGTAGGCGTTACGGCAGATAAAGCCCTGCGTGATATACACCTGATAGCCCTCGTTCTCCTTCATTACGGCTCCGAGCTTCTCTTTGATGTAGTGCGAGTCAGGCTCGGCGTTCTTGTCCGTGCGCATGAAGTCGAAGGCAGAGAGCAGAACCACTTTCACATCTTTCTCAAGGAGATAGTTGGTCATCATATTGGTGCTTATTATCTCGCCCTGAGCTACGATGTTCTTCTCCTCAAAGCTTGTGAAGAGATCCTTTGTGAACGATCGGAGATAATTAAACTCCGACACGAGGAACTCTCTTGTGCGCTGCTTCATTTCGTCCGTGGAGTAGAGTTCCTCCACGTGCTGCATATACTTCTTCTCTAAGTTGTTTATGACATCGTTGGCGCCGTCGCTGTTCTTTTTATAAAGATAATTTGAAATCTCAACGAGGGAATTCGTCGTTCCAGACATGGCTGAAAGAACAACAAACACCTGATTGCCTGACTGAGAAACCATCTTGGCTACTGATTTCATCCGTTCAGGGGTACCTACGGAAGTACCGCCAAATTTCATTACTTTCATATTACTCTCTTAAAATAATAGTTGATTATTGCTTTACCGTTTTGCTATATTCTTGGCTGACATCCGTCAGCTTACCGTCGGCGCATCTGTAGACGCGTCCTGGAAACTTGTCGATTAGACTATGGTTGTGTGTTGAAATCACAACTGACGTTTCTCCCGTATGGCTGATCTCGTAGAGCAGTCCCACAATCTTTTCTGCCGTCTCGGGGTCAAGGTTGCCTGTCGGCTCGTCGGCTATGATTATCTTCGGATGGTTGAGGAGCGCACGTGCTATGGCTATACGCTGCTGCTCGCCTCCGGAGAGCTCATGCGGCAGCTCCATTTTCTTCTCCTTCATTCCCACAGCGTCCAGAACAAGGTCAATGCGCTCGTCTATCTCCTTCGCAGACTTCCATCCTGTGGAGCGTAGCACGAATTCAAGATTCTTGTATATGTTTCTGTCGTGCAGCAACTGGAAATCCTGAAAAATCACACCCATCTCACGGCGAAGAGCCGGCACCTCACGGCGCTTGATGGTGAGCAGATTGCGTCCCAGCACCTCTGCCTTCTCGGCGTTCCGCTTGTCGATATCGAGCTCGCAATACATCGTCTTTAACAACGATGACTTGCCCGTACCCACCTTGCCGATGACGTATACGAACTGTTCTGGCTCTACCTCGAAGCAGACATCCTCAAGCACCAGACTGTCCGACTGATATATGTTTGCTTTCTTATATTCTATTAACATTTAATCTTAATATTAATGGTTACAATCTACATCATTCGGCAAAGTTACTAATTTTATTCTGATTACATCATCTTAATGATTGATTTTTATTATATATTTCGCGTTCTCTTAAACATGTACATTACACAGACAGAATTAAGATGACACATCCAAGCAAGAACTCACAAGCGTGATTTAAAACGTGTTGAAAAGGAAAAAGGCAAGCACCCGAAATCAGATGCTTGCCTCTTATTATACTAATTTTTCATTCTATGATTATTCCTCAACAGCTGCCTGCGCCGCTGCAAGACGTGCGATAGGCACGCGGAACGGAGAACATGATGCGTAGTTCATGCCTACCTTTGCGCAGAACTTAACTGATGAAGGTTCGCCACCATGCTCACCGCAGATACCTGTGCGGAGGTCGGGACGTGTGGCGCGACCGTTCTCAACTGCCATCTTGATTAGCTGACCTACACCCTCCTGGTCGAGAACCTGGAACGGGTCTACCTTCAAGATCTTCTTCTCCATGTATGCAGGGAGGAATGTGGCGATGTCGTCACGTGAATAACCGAAGGTCATCTGTGTAAGGTCATTAGTACCGAATGAGAAGTACTGTGCCTCCTTGGCAATCTTGGCAGCTGTAAGGGCAGCACGAGGAATCTCAATCATTGTACCAATCTCGAACTCTACCTCTACGCCATACTCTGCGAATACCTCCTTAGCGGTAGCGAGGATGACAGACTTCTGCTGCTTGAGCTCCTGTACAGTACCGATGAGCGGAACCATAATTTCAGGACGTGGGTTGAAGCCTTCCTTCTTCAGCTGGCAAGCAGCACCAAGGATGGCACGTGTCTGCATAGCTGTAATCTCAGGGAATGTGATACCAAGACGGCATCCACGATGACCGAGCATCGGGTTGTTCTCGGCAAGTGAGTTGACGCGCTTCTTGATTTCCGTAACGCTCACGCCCATCTCCTTAGCCATTGTCTCCTGACCAGCCTTATCGTGGGGTACGAACTCGTGGAGAGGCGGATCGAGCAAACGGATATTCACGTGGCAACCATCCATAGCCTTGAGGATGCCGTAGAAGTCTGCCTTCTGATAGGGGAGGAGCTTGGCAAGTGCCTTCTCACGACCCTCTACAGTATCAGCCAAAATCATCTCACGCATAGCAACGATCTTCTGGTCGTCGAAGAACATGTGCTCTGTACGAGTCAGACCAATACCCTTGGCGCCGAATGTGCGAGCTACCTTTGCGTCATGCGGAGTGTCTGCATTGGTACGGATCTCCATCTTGGTGTACTTGTCGCAGAGGTCCATGAGCTCCTTGAAGTCGCCTGAAAGCTCAGCAGCCTTTGTCTCAATCTGACCGGCATAAACCTGACCTGTTGTACCGTTCAAAGAGATATAGTCGCCTTCCTTATAAACAACGTCCTCTATCTCTACGGTCTTTGCCTTGTAGTCCACATTGATTGATCCAGCACCAGAAACGCAGCACTTACCCATACCACGAGCCACAACGGCTGCGTGTGAGGTCATACCGCCACGAGCGGTAAGGATACCTTCTGCAGCTGACATACCTGCAAGGTCCTCAGGAGAAGTCTCGATACGAACCATGATGACCTTTTTGCCATCATCATGCCACTCCTCAGCGTCGTCAGCATGGAATACGATCTGACCGCAAGCAGCACCTGGAGATGCAGGAAGACCCTGTGTGATAACCTTTGCCTTAGAGAGAGCGAGCTTATCGAATACCGGGTGCAGAAGTTCGTCGAGCTTCTGCGGCTCACAACGAAGAATAGCTGTCTTCTCGTCAATCATACCCTCGTGGAGAAGGTCCATGGCAATCTTAACCATAGCAGTACCAGTACGCTTGCCGTTACGTGTCTGGAGGAACCAAAGCTTGCCCTCCTGAACGGTAAACTCCATGTCCTGCATATCGCGATAGTGCTTCTCGAGCTTGTCCTGAAGTGCGTCAAGTTCCTTATAAAGCTCAGGCATAGCCTCTTCCATAGAAGGATATTTGGCAGCACGCTCTTCCTCAGAGATACCTGCACGCTCAGCCCAACGCTGTGAGCCGATCTTTGTGATCTGCTGCGGAGTGCGGATACCAGCAACAACGTCCTCGCCCTGAGCATTAATCAGGTACTCGCCATTGAAGAGGTTCTCGCCGTTACCGGCATCACGGCTGAAGCAAACACCTGTTGCTGATGTCTCGCCCATATTGCCGAATACCATAGCCATAACCGAAACTGCAGTACCCCACTCGTCAGGTATTCCTTCCATCTTACGATAGAGGATAGCACGTTCGTTCATCCAGCTGCGGAATACGGCGCAGATGGCACCCCAAAGCTGCTCCTTAGGATCGGTCGGGAAGTCGTTGCCGGTCTGCTCCTTGATGGCATTCTTGAAGAGCTCAACAAGCTTCTTGAGTGACTCTACAGAAAGGTCCTTGTCAAGAACAACGCCCTGCTCCTCCTTTACCTTCTCGATGATGGCCTCGAACGGATCGATGTCTTCCTTGTTCTCCGGCTTCATGCCAAGAACAACGTCGCCGTACATCTGTACGAAACGGCGGTAGCTATCGTATACGAAGTGGGGATTGCCAGTCTTGGCTACCATACCTTCTGCCACCTCGTCGTTAAGACCAAGGTTGAGGATGGTGTCCATCATACCAGGCATAGAAGCACGTGCTCCTGAACGTACAGAAACCAAGAGAGGATTCTTCAGGTCGCCGAACTTACAGTTCATAAGCTCCTCTGTGTGAGCCACGGCAGCATTTACTTCATCAGCAAGCAGTTCAACGATCTTAGCCTGACCTACCTTATAATACTCGTTGCAAGTGTCAGTTGTTATTGTGAAACCAGGAGGCACGGGAACACCAATAAGGTTCATCTCAGCGAGATTCGCGCCTTTACCTCCTAACAAATTTCTCATATCAGCTTTACCTTCAGCCTTACCATTACCAAAGGTATAAACTCTTTTCTCACTCATAATTGTTAATTAGGTTTTTAAAAAATATATTATATGTTATTACTATTTTAGTATGTTTGTCAATTGTAAGTTTTATTACTTTTTCTTGTTAACTGCAAAGATAATCTCTATTTTGCAGAAATCCAAATGTTTTATATAAAAACTGCTATCTCGATATTGCATTTTTTAAATGTTTTCGGTAACACAGTCTGAAAAACTTAAAATAACAGCATATTTTCTCAACTCATATGATATTCTATCAGTCCTTCTATCGGGCTCTTTATTATCTTCCCGATTTGAAAGCCATTCCTGCTTGCAGCTTCTGTCAGTTGCTCCTTATAGTGGTAGGCGATGCTTCCGACAACATTTATTGTTCTGAATTCGTCGCCATAAGCAAGTATGTTGTTGCGGATGAAATCCTCGAAATTATCAATCACGATATCCCTTACTTCCTTTTCGTCCAAATAGCCGTGAATGTATTTTGACATGGATGCAAGGAATCGGTTTGGGGCAGGGGAGCGGTACACCCGATTTATGACCTCAGCCATATCCAGCCCGCTTTCCTGAAGAAACCGTTTGCGGATGTTTTCGGGTAATGTCTGCTTTAATACGGCATTAAGGAATTTCCTGCCTAATACAGCTCCACTTCCTTCGTCGCCCAAGACATATCCTAAAGCAGGAGTGTGCGCCACGATATTCTTGCCGTCATACAGACACGAGTTCGATCCGGTTCCTAAAATACATGCTATACCAGCCTCATGACCGCATAAGGCTCTTGCGGCTCCAAGCAGATCGTCAGCTACGTGTATCTTTGCATCAACAAGTATTGAGGAAATGCTTTCGCTTACCACGCCAGTTCTTCCTGCTATGCATCCGGCACCATAGAAAAACACGTTCTCAACGTCGGCTGCTGAAATGCTTAGGGATTGCAGACAATGGTTTAAGGCTTTGGCTATTTTTTCCTCCACTTCTTCTGCTGACATTACAGCAGGATTAAGTCCTTCTGTAGTAACAGTCCTCGCCCCGTCTGCCGATTTCGTATCTGGCAAAAAAGCGAAGCACCAAGAAGTCTTGGTGCTTCCGCTATCAACTATTAATGTTATCATTTTATGTACATAAAGTAAATGGCTGCAAGTATTACGACTGCCACTATCGTAAGCGCAGTCTTAAACAGACAGCTGGTCACTTTCTTGAATACCAAGAATCCTACTATCGCGATGAGGATGCAGATGATATAAAATGTCAAGTCTGGATTCATATTATTGTTTCATCTTAAATGTTAGGGTTCCGCCGTTCATCATAGCCTTGTGGTCGATGGTATAGTCCTTCACCTTCTTGCCGTTGATGTATGCGCTCTCCACCTCATACTTGCCATTGGTATGGTTTTGGCTCTCTATGACAAAGTCTTTGCCGTTCTCAAGATGAATGGTGGCTTTCTTGAATAACGGAGTGCCCAGTTCGTACTGGCAACTTACGGGATTAAGCGGATAGAATCCAAGAGCACTTAACACATACCATGCTGACGTCTGTCCGCAGTCTTCATTGCCGCAAAGACCGTCGGGAGTGTCCTTATAGAGTCCGGTAAGAATCTCGTATATGTATTTCTGCGTCTTCTCGGGTTGTCCTATCTTATTAAAAAGGTAAGCCACATGATGACTCGGCTCGTTGCCTTGAGCATACTGACCTATCATTCCCGTGCTGAAAAGCGGAAGTTCTGCATTAGCCTTAGGACTATACGTAAACATACTGTCCAGCTTTTCCGTGAAACGCTTCTTGCCTACGAGCTTTACAAGGCCCTTTACGTCGTGCTGAACTGACCACATATAATGCCAACCGTTGCTTTCACATATATGTGAGGTATAGTTGTCTGGCGAATAGTCAGGCTGGAAGTCGCCCTTTGAGTCGCGAGGCTGCATGAAAGTGGATGATGGATTATATACGTTTCGGTAATTCTGCGCACGTTTTGAGAATGTCTTATGAACGTCTGTCTTTCCAAGCTTCTTGGCCAGTTCGGCTATGCAGGCGTCGTCGTAAGCATATTCCAAGGTGCGCGACAACGACCAGTCGTCGCCAAGTGTCGGCTCCTTGATGTCGTAAGGCACATAACCCAACTTCTTATACAGGCCGATGCCTCTGTAATCGTCCAGGTTGGCTGTCTTGACGCATTCGTCCAGGGCAGCATTGGCGTCAATCCCCGGTAAGCCTTTAAGGACAGCCTCTGCTATGACAGAAGCTGCATGATAACCAATCATCATATCCGTCTCTGAATCCCACATGTTCCATACCGGCAACCTGCCGTTTTCCTTGCTGAAAGCCACGAGCGAGTTTACCATGTCGGCGGCACGCTTCTGGTCGATGATGCTGTAAAGGGGATGAGCAGCACGATAAGTGTCCCATAAAGAGAATGTGCTGTAGTTCTGCCATGCTGTCTGAACATGCGTCTTGCCGTCAGGACCCATGTAGGAGCCGTCCACGTCGCAGAATAGGGTGGGGGCAATCATAGCATGATATAAGGCAGTATAGAAGCAGGTCTGCTGACTCTTTGTGCCGCCTTCTATTTCTATCTTGCCAAGTTCTTTATCCCATTGTTTCTCAGCCTGTTGCTTGTAATGGTCGAAATCATTACTTGAACATTCCTTCTCCAGATTTTTCTTTGCTCCTTCCTTGCCTGTACCTGATAATGACGTGCACAGAACAAGCTGTTCCGGACCGTCAGCATCAAACGTCAAGTAAGCCACGCATCCGTTTGCGTCTGAAGAAATGGGAGTCTTCTCTATCTCTATGGACTTGATAGGTTGTGAGAAGCGAGTACGAAACCATACTCTTTGGTTTCTTGCCCAACCGTCCGAAAAGCGATAGCCCTCGATTGTGAATGAGTCGACAAGCGTGATGCCCGAATTCTTTGTGGCGTCCCAGTTCATCGCCTTTGCAAGATTCAGCACCACATATCTTTCCTTGCCATTCTTAGGGAAAGTATAGCGTTGAACGCCACATCGTGGTGTTGCGGTAAGTTCCACATTAATATCATAGTCCTGCAGTCTTACCTGATAATATCCTGCGTATGCCGTCTCGTCTTTATGACTGAATTTGGAATGCAGCCCCAACGGTTCTTCGCCTATTGAGAAAGGCTTTGTGGCTGGAAGATAGGAGATGTCGTAGAGGTCGCCAGCTCCCGTACCTGAGAGATGCGTATGGCTGAAACCGGCAATTGTGCTGTCCGGATAGAAGTAGCCTGCTATGCGGTCCCAACCTGGCAGTCCGTTGTCAGGGCTAAGCTGCACCATTCCGAAAGGTGCCTGCGCTCCAGGATATGTATTTCCTGTGTAGTCCGTTCCTATAAGCGTATTCACCTTACGTGCAAAGTTCTGGGCATTAGCCGAGCCGACACCTAAAGAGAAGGAGAACAGGAGAACTGAAAACAACTTTCTATTCATTTTTTGATGTTTTAGTAAATAAAACGACAATGTCCACTTAAAAGGTTTAGTGAATAAAAACTCTTTCAAGTGGACATGTTGCTTGTACGAGACCATAATAAATGACAGTCTCGAATGTTCTTAAATATTAGTCGAGTCCGAGACCCTTCTTGATAGCCTCAATCTTCTTGTCTGCATCCTTCGAGCAACGCTCGTAGCATCCGGCACACTTGAACGACGGATCCTTCACCTCGATGTAGAACTTGATCTTAGGCTCTGTACCTGAAGGACGAACGCTCACCTTGGTGCCGTCTGTGCAGAACCATTGCAGAACGTTGCTTGTAGCAGGCATGTCGAGCTTCTCCACGCTGCCGTCTTCCTTTGTAAGAGTAAGGTTCTGGTAGTCCTTCCATACGCAGATCTTGCTGCCACCAAGCTCCTTCGGCGGGTTCTGACGGAAAGCTGCCATCATCTGCTTGATTTCGTCGGCGCCAGTCTTGCCCGGACGTACCACGTTAACCGTAAACTCCTTGCTGAAGCCATACTCAGCATAAATCTGCATCAGGAGGTCGTAGAGAGTCTTGCCCTGATCCTTGGCCCATGCTGCAATCTCGCAGATAAGGCAGATGGAAGCAGGAGCGTCCTTGTCACGAACCTTGTCGTAAGGCAGGAAGCCGAAGCTCTCCTCGCCACCGCCGATATACTGCTGCTTGCCCTCAGAAATGGCAATCTCGCGTGCAATCCACTTGAAGCCTGTGTAGCAGTCGCGAAGCTCCACGTTGTTCTTCTTGGCTATCTCAGCGATAACCTCAGTAGTAACGATGGTCTTAACGAGGAAGTCTGTAGGCTGGAGCTTGCCCAGCTTCTTCTTGTTCTCGATGATATAGTAGCAGAACATCATGGCTGTCTGGTTGCCGTTGATGATCATCCATTCGCCCTTGTCGTCGCGGCAGACAATGGCAAGACGGTCTGCGTCAGGGTCGGTTGCTACAACGAGGTCGGCGTTAAGCTTCGTACCGAGCTTCATGCCGAGGGTCATAGCCTCTGCATTCTCAGGGTTAGGCGAAACAACGGTCGGGAAGTTGCCGTCTACAACCATCTGCTCAGGAACGACGTTGATGTTCTGGAAGCCCCATGAACGGAGGCAGAGCGGAACGATGACACGGCCTGTACCGTGCATGGCAGAATAAACGATGTTGAGGTCCTTCTGACGGTTGATGACGTCCTGGTCAATCATGGCTGAATGTACGGCTGTCATATAGTCGTAGTCCATCTCGCCGCCGATAATCTTGATAAGGTCCTTGTTAGGCTCGAACTTCACGTCCTCAATTCTCACCTTGTTCACTTCCTCGATGATGCCTGTATCGTACGGAGCCAATACCTGAGCGCCGTCGCTCCAGTAAGCCTTATATCCGTTGTATTCCTTCGGGTTGTGTGAAGCAGTAACGTTCACGCCAGCCTTAGCGCCGAGCTGACGAATGGCGAACGAAATTTCCGGGGTAGGGCGAAGACCTTCGAAAAGATATGCCTTGATGCCGTTGGCTGAGAAAATGGCAGCTACGGTTTCTGCGAAAAGGCGTGAGTTGTTGCGGCAGTCGTGACCTACAACAACCGAGAGATCCTTCTCTCCGGGGAATGCCTTAAGAATGTAGTTGGCAAATCCCTGTGTAGCCATACCGACGATATATTTGTTCATTCTGTTGGTTCCGGCACCCATGATGCCACGCAAACCACCAGTACCGAATTCGAGGTTCTGATAGAAAGCGTCGATAAGGGCCGATTTGTCCTCAGAATCGAGCATTTTCTGTACTTCTGTTCTTGTGGCCTCGTCAAATGACGGAGTGAGCCATTCCTTGGCTCTTGCCTCACATTGTGAAATGAGTTCTGTATTATTTTCCATAATGAAGAATGTTAACAATTCAAGTTCTAATTTGATATTACAAAGATAATAATTAATAAACGACTTTTTTAATTCAAAGTATCAAAATTAACAACGTTTAACCTACAAGTCTTTTTTCGCTTAAATATAGAAGATTGCCCTTTGTTAATATAATCGGTGTTATGATAAATAGCAATTTACAGGTTGCAGATTTTAGGTTATAAAAGAAAACAACAAACAAAATAAAAAACCGACTGACTATAGGCTTTCGCTTGAAATCAGTCGGTATGCGTTTATTGAATAAATCTAAGTTGAAGATTCAAAGTAAAGTACTGATTTCCATAAGAATCACTTTTAATACTTGCAAAATCATGTATAGTAGCTGAAGCTGTTTCAAACTTCAAGTCATGATATAAGTATTCCTCCAAGGTATCTTTGTATAGTACATGATAACAATCAATATTCCCAGAAGGTTTCACAACTAACACTCCCGATGCAAGATCTGTTGCTTCCCATGGTTGACTTGGCAACATTCCCAAAGCGAAATCCATAAGCAATCTTTTTACTTTCGCTTCATAATGTTTGGTGTTAACTGTCATTGGAAATCTCATGGGATTTGCTTTAGTTATCATTTCAGTCAGTTTATCAATTCTTCGTTCACCAGTAGAAAAACTTGTACGTAACAACCAGGCTAAAATTTGTGGCATACAGGAATCTACCAATATAAGATTTTCAAGGAATACATCCTCGTTATTCTTATTTTGTTGTATACCACAGAATTCCAACTCAGATCCCAGTTCTTTGATTTTTGCCAATCTGCCCATAACATCAGTTACAGATTTATTCCCTTGCTTAACTACCATGTTATTTACAAAGTCAATTTGATCCTGTGTCAATGGATTTGTTAAACGATAATGGAAATTCGTTAGCAAAGATGCATTGACCAATGTTGGAGCACTACCGATTTCCGACTTTATGCTGAATCCTTGCTTGGGAGTTTGTCCTGTAAGCGTATCATGAATAACAATGTACAAGTCGGACTTGTCTTTGCAATTGTCTGCAATTTTTCTATTTACGCAAGCAACTTTGGGACAACATGTTTTTCCTCGAAAATCATTTAATGATGGTATTGCAAAAGATGCGTCTTTTTTCTTAATCGAAGACATCTCTGCAAATAACTGTTTTGCCCAATAAGAAAAATCCGATTTCTCTACGACTCTTTGCTCTTCATTATTGATATTCATATTGATATTTGAGTCTTCCATAATTAAATACTCAACACTAATATCTTGATCAATATATCGCATTATTGACAAGATGGGCAGACGCAAACGTTCACCATCTATCTGATTCTTCTCTATGGGATATAAATTTTGGTCAGAAAGCAACTTGAACAAAGTGTAAAGTTCACTCCATTCACCTTTATTCTTCAAATCTGAACAATACACGGACGACATGCAGCCCGACGGCGGACGCAAGCCCACATACATCAAGGAGCAGCACAACCATAACTGCCAGCAGTTCTTCGGCAACATCTCGAACTGCACATTCATGATGCCCTCAGCGCCTCTTTCAGAAGGCAGCGCCAATCCTCCGACTACATCCTCCGAAGGCAGCGCCAATCCTCCGGCAACATCCTCCGAAGGCAGCGCCGACAAAAGCGGAAAGCGACGGAAGAAGACTGTCACGGCCAACAAAAAGCCTCTTACCATAGGATATTACAGACATGGAAGCAAAGGGATTCTGGCGCGGCAAAGGCAAAGAGTGGACATACTCTACCGCAAATGGACGGAATGGAAATGGATAGACGCAGACACGGATCCGGACGACTTCGACCGCCTGTTTGAGGGGCAGCCACGTCATTGCAACATCAAGTGGACGGGCACAAGCGCCACGCTTACCATCCTGATGCAGCAACTCTTAGAGCAGGACTTTATCGAGCGGCAGACCAATTGTTCTGCCAAGCATCTTGTGGAAAAGCAGTTCGGCAAAACTCCCAACTCGGACAGACGCCGCATCAGTAAGGATATAGAGGAAAAAATCAGTATCTCCATTCTCATCCTCGACACCAGCAGTCCCCTACCCCAACGTAACGCAAGGGACGACAATGAAGAAGACGTCAGCGACGCCGCTCTTTACGAAGTCTGTCAAAGACAGCTACGTTCCACCAAGTGCCTATAGGCTCATGTGTAAGCCGTAAGGACCGTATGTAAGCGATTTTGTAAGCGCAGACATTTTTTTTACAGAATTTTTTCAGCCGAAATGCTCTTGATTTTCAGAGCGTTTCGGCTTTTGTTTTTTCTTTCGCCCACATGACGTAAGCCATACGCCGAAAACCGCTTACCGTTATTCCCCTCGTTTCCCCATTGCCGAGGGCAGCACAGACCAAACCATTCCTGTCTGTCCGAAGCAATTATGTATAACAAGAACATTATGCTCTGCATCGACTTGAGGACGCTTCTTCGTGAAGACGCGCTCCTCAAGGTCGGCAAGGCTTATTTTGGCAGCCTGGTGTTGGACGACGAGTTTGGCGCCAGCTTCGTGGAAAGGGGCTGTATGGCACCCGAAAAGCGTAACATCAGATTGTTTAACGGCCACTTCATCACCCTAACTTACCGCTTTAGGGACGGCCATGTGCGCTTCAACTTCAAGGAGGTGAACGCAAGTGACTTTAACTGATTTTACTTTACACTTTTCTTGTTGTTTTACTAATTTACTTCA
>ENA-ORRX01000217-ORRX01000217.1-human-gut-metagenome-genome-assembly--contig:-NODE-217-length-22556-cov-6.431_pt1 | contig 22556 bp, 16 predicted proteins | sample MGYA00242186_ERZ509153 | MGnify/ENA primary metagenome ERZ509153 (study PRJEB26280, sample SAMEA2338643) | human gut metagenome | biome: human gut; feature: human-associated habitat; material: faeces... | reverse complement strand
TACGGGACTTCGGGGAGGGATTTTATGTTCTTTGAAGTTTTACCGGACAGCAATATCTCGAAATAGGTGGAAGCCGTGCCGTAATGCCCGTGTACGAGGTACATAATGTTGTACCTTTTCTGTTCGTCATAGCCATAAGGCAGATAGATGTATGCCGTGTTTGTCCGAGATGCGCCACAGCCTTCCGCATAGTCGCGTGTGTCATAATCCATACGGACAATGCTGCCACGTTGTTCAGCTTCCTGCTCGTATCCGTACAATGTCAGCACCAGTGGCCTCGCTAATGACTGTCGCCATGTATTCCACGCTGCCGTACAAGTCGCCGTTTACAATCAAACGGCTGGCGGAAGTGCTGGCATCCACACCGTCCGGCAAAGGTTCGGAGAAGTAGGCTACAAGCACTTTGTGATTAGTTCCAGGTATTACCTCTTCGGTTGGGACATTGATATTGTTGCCCTCACTGTCACCGCAAGAGGATAAAGCAAGCAATGCGCATAGCAACGCGAAAGGAATAAAAGACCTGCTGACACTCATTACTGCTGTAGTCAGCGACACAAATACATCTGTTTTCATACGCGTAATGATTAATTGTATTTGATGCTTATAAAATAACCTTTTTATTATTAATGATGTTCAACCCCTTTTGTGGCTTTTTTCGTTTTGTGCCGTCTATGGAGTAGATAGATTGTTTGCGCTTGGTTTTGGTCCTCACTTCCGACAAAGATGTTACACCTTGATGAGTCTTGTTCCATTCTTCATTTGTGATGTCAATCCATGTCTGTATGGTCTGTGTGTTAATTCTTCCGCTTGTCAGTCCCTCACCAGTAAGATGCTTAGCATTAGGGGTGAGATCAACAATCTTCTGCAAGGTCTCGTCGCGATAGGTTGAGGCGTAAGTGCAGAACGGCACCACCGTCTTTCCCTTGAAGTTATAGCTCTCGGCAAAGGTGGAAATTATCATTGGGGCAGTGTGCCACCACACTGGACACCCGATAAAAACCACGTCATACGATTCCCAGCCTTCAACCTTTTCCTTAATAGGCGGACGTGCATCGTTATCTCTCTCTTCCAGCGCCACTTCCGTGCAGGGAGTATATTCCGTTGGATAAGGATTTACAGGAACAATCTCGAAGAGGTCGCCTCCTGTCACTCGTTGTATCTCCTGAGCCATGCGACGTGTCGTGCCGCCCCAGGAGAAATAAGCAACCAGCACTTTTCTCCCACCGAAATATGTGCCGTCATCAATAGTCTCCTCACTCGTATTCTCAATATCCGAGTTGTCACTCGAACATGCAAAACTGCTCTGTATAGCCAGCAGTCCAACCAATAAAAGAAATAGTCTTTTCATTGTTTTCATTGTGTTTTATGTTTGATTATTACTTTCGATCCGCCAAACACTTCGCTCATTCTCATGTTCGCCAAAGCTTCATCAATTTGCCTTACTTCCTCTGCCGTCAATTCAATCTCTGCCGCTCCCATGTTCTCTTGCAGTCGGGAGAAATGGCGAGTTCCGGGGATAGGGACGATATATGGCTTTTTGCATATCATCCATGTCAAGGAGATTTGTGCAGGGGTGGCATGATGCGTTGCCGCGAGATCGTTCACCAATGCCATCAACTGCTTGTTCTGCTCGAAACTATCTTTTGTGAATTGGGGCATGGCAGCTCGATAGTCGGTCTGTTCATCGAAATGACTATGTATAGAATAGCAGTCGGAGAGCAGTCCGTTGGCAAGTGGCGAGAATGCCATGAATCCTATGCCGAGTTCTTCGAGCACAGGGAACAGATTTTCATGCCAGCGTGCCATCATCGAATAACGGTTTTGTATAGCAGTCAATGGACATACGGCATGTGCTCTGCGGATGTATTCCTCGTTTGCCTCTGACACACCCCAATGAAGAATCTTCCCCTCGCGTATGAGCGTTTGCATCACTTCTGCCACTTCCTCCGGATTAACATTTGGGTCGGGACGGTGCTGGAAATAAATGTCGATATGGTCTGTCTGAAGCCGTCGGAGTGAGCCTTCGAGCGATATCCTGATTTTCTTGGAATTACTGTCTGGAATAATATCATGAGCCCCAGCCTCTTCGGGTTGAGAGAATGTTACGCCAAATTTGGTGGATATCACCACCTTGTCGCGATATGCCTTCAGTGCCTCACCCAGTATCTCCTCGTTGTCGTGTGGACGCTCGGGAGTGCCATACAGCTCAGCTGTGTCAAATAAGGTATATCCCATATCCACAGCTTGAGCCAACAGCTGCAGCATATCCTTATGTTCGCATGCCGCACCATAGGCATGGCTCATACCCATGCAGCCAAGTCCTACTGTCGACACTTCAAGGCCACGCATACCTATTTTTCTTGTTTTCATAATACGACATTTTTGTCATTTCCACCCCATAAACATCCTTGCCGCCTCTGCCGAGTGATGGTCAAAGAAGAGGCTTTTGCCTGTATCGAGGGTAGCGATTAAGGCCATATCATCATCAGACAGAACGAAATCGAAGATGTCATAATTTTCTTTCATGCGTTCAACGTGGGTTGTCTTAGGGATAATGACAACGCCCCGTTGCAGCAGCCAGCGAAGGGTAACTTGCGCAACAGTCTTATCATGTCGCTCCGCAATCTCTTTCAGTGTGGTATTCCCGAAAAGATTGTTGCGACCTTCGGCAAATGGCCCCCACGACATGATTTGGGTGCCATATCCCAGCATGATGGCCTGTGCCTCCTGCTGTTGGCAGAACACATGCGTCTCCACTTGGTTTACTGCCGGAACGATATCCATGTTCTCAGCAAGGTCGATGAAGTGGTCGGGATAGAAATTAGACACGCCTATAGCCCTCACCTTCCCCTGGCGATAAGCGTCCTGCAAGGCACGATATGCTCCATAGCGATCACAGAATGGTTGATGGAGAAGCATAAGGTCAATGTAGTCAGTGCGTAGTAGGCGAAGGCTTTCCTCGATGGAAGCTTTCGCCTTCTCATAGCCGTAGTTGGAAATCCACACTTTGCTAACGAGAAAAATCTCGTCGCGACTGATGCTACTGTCTGCCATAGCTCTGCCCACACCTTCTTCGTTGTGGTATGCCTGTGCAGTGTCAATCATTCTGTAGCCCACGCTCAATGCCTCAGCCACATGACGTTCACACACATCTGGTGCTATCTGATAGACACCATATCCTATTTGTGGCATCATAACCCCATTGTTCAATTTTACATATTCCATATTACTTTTTTTGCTTACTGATTAAAATACTGATTTCATAAAGTGTGTACATTGGCAGTGAAACCAACAACAGCGTAAAGATATCGGAGGTTGGAGTGATGACTGCTGCAATAACAAGGATGGTTACTATTGCATGACGGCGGTATTTCCTGAGAAAGCCTGATGAGACTATACCCATGCGTGAGAGCAGCCAGATGATAACTGGCAACTCGAAGACCAAACCCATTGTAAGACTCATCATAATAAGCGTACTCATATATGACTGCAAGGTAACCATATTGGCTACATCTACACTCACCTGATAAGTGCCAAGAAAAAGTTCCCGTTGTCGCCATCACAGTGGCTAATGCAGCACTCCCCATAATCTTGAGAGCCGTGCGGCGGGTCACAACTTTTTCTTCCATAATTCAATGTGTCTGATTTCTGGTGCAAAGAAACAGACAATCCCCGAAACTGCTTGGACACAGATTTCGGGGATTATTTACAATTATTCTGAAAAAGATTGATTTACTGCCTATTCTACAAAGCTTGAAGGCGGTGCTCCAAGATATTTCTGTACGTATCGGCTGAAATACGACTCTGACGAAAAGCCAAACAGGTCAGTTATCTCTGTAAAAGTAAGATGCTTGCTCTTGAGCAGACGGGCAATATCGAGCGATGTATAACGTGTTATCCAAAAGGCTGCCGGATAGCCACTTACCTTCTTCGATACTTCTGATAAATATTTCGGAGTAACACAAAGGAGGTCGGCATAATACCCTATCTCACGGTTCTTGCGATAGTCGCCACGTTCGAGCAAAGCTAGAAACCTGTTCATCAGAGTGGAATAGAGTTGAGTAACGGTGTTGTCAGTGCCATAGAGCGTGGCATGGAAATCAAAGAAGTCGATAATGATCGCCTGAACGGCATTGATCATTGCGTCGCGATGAAACTTGTGAGTCGTCAAAGCAAGACGATAGCGGATATAATCGAAATCGCGAGCGCACACCTGCTGCATTTCCGGCGTAAGGTGCATGATCGGATTGTTAAATAAGGACAATCCTCCACGGGTACCATAGTTGCTATGCGGTGTGCTTATTGCGATGAACTGAGGAGTGGCATAAAATACATCAACCTTAAAGTCACTGCTCTCCCATATATCTTTCAGAAAATTGCTACGACGCACTATCAGACAATCGCCTCCCCTCATGACATATCCCTTGCCATTGAAAGAGAAACTGCATTCTCCTTCGTGGCAGTAGGCATGGCACAAGTATCCATCTTTAGTGCCGTCATCGACATTCATCAGCGTATTTTCAAAAATCACATCCTTCATATATATAAAAAATATAATGTGTCTTTATTCAGGGGCAAAGAAACTGTCATAATTTGTTTCTATAATTTGCCAATAGCCTGTTTTCCTTCCTCCTTCACGAACGATTAGGTTCATTTCGGTGAGACGTATGATGTATCTTAACAATTAACGTCTTGACACTTCCATGCGTTCAGCCATTTCTATTATGGTAATACCAAGTCTATCAGATACAAAACGATATATTTTCCTTTGCGCTTTTAGGAACTCTTTTCTTTATTTGTTGGATTTTTGCTCTTCTGCCAACACTATCTTCAGTCTATTGATAAGTTCTTTTGCCATGATTTAGATACCTTTATAGGAGATATGCTTTGTTGTCACTTGTACCATCTTTGGTCTCAAATATAGATAAAATGAATGAATTGCTTACATGTTCTGACTAAAAAAGTGATGTTATTACAAAGAATTGGCAGAATAAGCAATTATTTTACTGTTTTACAGTTTTCAAGACATTATGCTTCATCTCATTTAGACATTAATAGAAAAATTAAAAAGAAATAATATTCGTCGCCCAGACAGTTTATTGAGTTTCATCCCCTTTATAATAACATGTAGAGTCAAACCATCAATCCAAATCCACATAAACAGATGTGATACTTTCAAAGTACATCATCTACAATCCACTTGACTTTATACCATTTCAGATATCCAATCAAGTAAAGTCGTTAGTATATCCACATATAGGAAGACAATCACCTCACTGTATTCCTTTCTTTACTGCCTTTCCTATATCCCATTTCCCCCTCATTTTGGCATCCATCTCCCACGTTTTCGTGTAAAAGCAAGTTTAAAACGTTAAATCTTCATTATCCACACCCCTTCAAACAACCCCCAATCCACTTTCTACCGTATAAACTGCAATTTATCGAATACATTATCACTGTTGGTGAGAGAGGTTTCATTTATTTATGCATTAGTTTGTTCCCCTACATTATTTTATATAAATTTGCAGCAATATTGAATCTTCAAAACAATTACCAAAGATATGATTTTGTTTTTTACAACTCCGCAGAAGAGTGTGATTGCTACACAAGTAGATCATCAACTCGATCAGAACGAAGTGGAAGAATTGTGCTGGCTTTATGGTGGCGCTCAACTTGAAAAGGCTGATCAACTTATGGGTTGGTTTGTTGGCCCACGCCGTGAAATGATCACCCCTTGGAGTACCAATGCCGTAGAGATTACACAAAACATGAATCTCCACGGCATTGCGCGTATAGAGGAGTACTTTCCCGTTAAGAACGAAAAGGCCGACCACGACCCCATGTTGCAGCGCATGTACAATGGATTGGACCAAGACATCTTTACCGTCAACATTCAACCAGCTCCGATTGAGTACATCTCTGACCTCGAAACGTATAACGAGCAAGAGGGCTTAGCACTCTCGCCTGCCGAAATCGAGTACTTACACGGTGTTGAAAAACAACTCGGACGACAACTCACTGACTCTGAAGTGTTTGGCTTCGCTCAAATCAACTCAGAACACTGCCGCCACAAAATCTTTGGTGGCACCTTTATCATCGATGGTGAAGAAAAGCCTTCGTCACTCTTCGCAATGATAAAGAAGACAACGAAGGAAAATCCCCACAAGATTATCTCTGCTTATAAGGACAATGTAGCCTTTGCACAAGGCCCTGTAGTAGAACAATTTGCTCCAGCCGACCATGCAACAAGCGATTGGTTCCGCGTAAAGGACATTGAGAGCGTTATCTCAATCAAGGCTGAGACACACAACTTCCCCACTACCGTAGAGCCATTCAATGGTGCTTCAACGGGTACAGGTGGTGAAATTCGCGACCGTATGGGCGGTGGCGTAGGTTCATGGCCTATTGCGGGTACAGCGGTGTATATGACGGCTTATCCTCGTCTTGACGGTGGCCGCGAGTGGGAGGACATTCTCCCCGTGCGCAAATGGTTGTATCAGACGCCTGAACAAATCTTGATTAAGGCCTCTAACGGTGCTTCTGACTTTGGTAATAAGTTTGGTCAACCACTCATCGCAGGTTCAGTACTTACGTTCGAACACCAAGAGAATGGTGAGAAGTATGGTTACGACAAGGTTATTATGCTGGCAGGTGGTGTAGGTTACGGCACGAAGCGCGACTGCCTCAAGGGCACTCCTGAGAAGGGCAACAAGGTGGTAGTCGTAGGTGGTGACAACTATCGTATCGGCTTGGGCGGTGGCTCAGTTAGCTCTGTCGACACGGGCCGCTACTCTTCAGGCATTGAGTTGAACGCCGTACAGCGTGCCAACCCCGAAATGCAGAAGCGCGCCAACAACCTCGTGCGTGCCCTCTGCGAAGAAGATGTCAACCCCGTTGTCAGCATTCACGACCATGGTTCTGCAGGTCATGTCAATTGCCTCTCAGAATTGGTTGAGGAGTGTGGCGGACAGATTGACATGACGAAGCTTCCCATTGGCGACCCCACGCTTTCTGCCAAGGAGATCATTGCCAACGAGAGCCAAGAGCGCATGGGTTTGCTCATTCAAGAAGAACACATTGACCACGTACGTCAGATTGCTGAACGCGAACGCGCTCCGATGTATGTAGTAGGCGAGACGACTGGCGATGCTCACTTCTCATTCGTACAAGGCGACGGCAAGCGTCCCTTCGACTTAGATGTAGCTCAGATGTTTGGCCACTCTCCTAAGACGGTAATGGTGGACGAAACCGTTGAACGTAAATATAAGGACGTAACTTACGACGCTACTCACCTCGATGACTATATCAACCGCGTGCTTCAGCTTGAAGCCGTAGCTTGTAAGGATTGGTTGACCAATAAGGTTGACCGCTCGGTAACGGGTAAGGTAGCCCAACAGCAGACTCAGGGCGAACTGCAGTTGCCTTTAGCCGACTGTGGTGTAGTGGCTCTCGACTATCGTGGCCGCAAGGGTATCGCTACGGCGTTAGGCCATGCGCCTCAAGCTGGATTGGCCAATCCGGCTGCAGGTTCTGTACTTTCTGTTGCAGAATCACTCACCAACATTGTTTGGGCACCGCTGAGCGAAGGTCTTGATAGCGTTTCGCTCTCAGCTAACTGGATGTGGCCATGCCGCAGTCAGAAGGGTGAGGACGCTCGCCTCTACCAAGGCGTTGAAGCCTTGAGCGACTTCTGTTGCGCACTTGAGATCAACGTTCCTACGGGTAAGGACTCTCTCTCTCTCTCTCAACAATATCCTAATGGCGAGAAGATTATCTCTCCGGGTACTGTCATTGTCAGTGCTGGCGGCGAGGTGAGCGATATTCGCAAGGTGGTTTCACCCGTTATGGTGAACGATGCCAAGAGTACATTCTATCACATCGACTTCTCATTCGACGAACTTCGCCTTGGCGGTTCGGCCTTTGCGCAGAGTCAAGGATACGTAGGTAGTGACGTTCCTACGGTCAAGAATCCTGACTACTTCCGCGATGCTTTCAATGCCGTACAAGACCTTATTAACAAGGGCTTGATTATGGCAGGCCACGACATCTCAGCGGGTGGTCTTATCACCACTTTATTGGAGATGACCTTTGCCAATACTGAAGGCGGTATGGACGTTTGCTTAGATAAGTTTAAGACGGACGACCTTGTGCGCGTACTCTTTGCCGAAAATCCGGGCGTTGTCGTTCAGGTGGCCGACAAGCATAAGAAGGCCTTTAAAGAACTGCTCGATGAGGCTGGCGTAGGCTATGTTAAGATTGGTACACCAGCTGAAGAGCGTCAGATTATGGTAACGCTTGGCGATGCTACTTACCAATTTGGCATTGACTACTTGCGTGACGTTTGGTACGAGACATCTTACCTCCTCGACACGAAGCAAAGCCTCAATGGCTGCGCTAAGAAGCGTTACGAGAATTATAAGCAACAACCGCTTGAATTCCACATTCACCCCGAATTTACTGGCAAGTTCAAGCAATTTGGTCTTGATCCCGACCGTCGCAAGCCCTCTGGCATTAAGGCCGCTATCATTCGCGAGAAGGGTACTAATGGTGAGCGCGAAATGGCATATGCACTCTACTTGGCAGGCTTCGACGTAAAAGACGTTATGATGACCGACCTTATCTCAGGCCGTGAGACATTAGACGAGGTGAACATGATTGTGTTCTGCGGTGGCTTCTCCAACTCCGACGTATTGGGTTCGGCCAAAGGTTGGGCGGGTGCTTTTCTCTACAACCCCAAGGCTAAGGAAGCCCTTGACCGCTTCTATGCACGTGAAGATACGCTTTCACTCGGTGTCTGCAATGGTTGTCAGTTAATGGTAGAACTCAACCTTATCAACCCCGACCATAAGAAGCGTGCCCACATGTTACACAACGATTCTCATAAGTTTGAGAGTGCTTTCTTAGGCGTTACCGTTCTGACGAACCGCAGCGTAATGTTCGGTAGCCTCTCTGGTGATCGTTTGGGCATTTGGGTAGCTCATGGTGAAGGTAAGTTCGACCTTCCTTATCCTGAGGACGACTACAACGTGGTATTGAAATACACTTACGACGAATATCCTGGCAACCCCAATGGTTCGTCATATAGTGTAGCTGGTATTGCCAGTGCCGATGGTCGCCATTTGGCCATGATGCCTCACTTGGAGCGTGCCTTCTTCCCCTGGCAGAATGCTGCTTATCCTGCAGATCGTCTGGGTGATGATATTACTCCTTGGATGGAGGCCTTTGTCAATGCCCGTAAGTGGGTTGAGGCTAAGCTCGGTAAATAACATTAATAACATGAAAAAGCCCGTTAGCATAGGTGCTAACGGGCTTTTTGTGGCTTTGTGTGTTTATGACAAAAATAAATCGCAATTTATCGGCCCATTGAGAATGAACATTGACGAATAATTAACAAAAAAATTAATGGAATAATTAATGTTCAATTAATGATAATTAATGTTCAAAACAACGCGCGAAGCGCGCCTAAACTTAAACGTTAACTATTTATGTTATGCGCTTCGCGCTTTGTTTTGAACATTAATTATCATTAATTAAACATTAATTATTCCATTAATTTTTTCGTTAATGTTCATTCTCGTTAGGCCGATAAATTACAGCTTAGTGTTTTACCAACTTTAGGTGGTGATCAATGCAAGAGGGGAGTTCATCGTTGTAGTGCGTCACCATGATGAGCGTTTTACGTGGATTGCGCATGTAGAGGTCGATGACCCGTTGCGCATGGTGGCGCGTAGTGTTGTCAAGGCCGTGGAAAGGTTCATCAAGAATGAGCAAGTCGGGATTTTTGACGAAAGCACGCACTAAGAGCACTAAACGCTGTTCACCCGATGAAAGTTGTAGGTAGTTGCGTTCGGCCAAGTGTAAGGCGTGAAAGGCAGAAAGCCACAATTTGCTGCGGTCGATGTCGGCTTGAGTGGCTTTGCCATAAAGGCCGATAGTGTCGCGCAATCCGCTGGCTACGATCTGAAGTGCAGAGAGCGGTTTGCGATAGGTAGAGTAAATCTCAGGCGACACATAACCAATGTGCTTTTTGATGTCCCAAATGCTTTCGCCGCCACCGCGTTTGTAGCCAAAGAGGCGAATATCGCAAGCGTAAGCCTGTGGATTATCAGCGCAGACGAGTGAGAGCAGTGTGCTCTTTCCTGCACCATTTTCGCCCGTCAATGCCCAATGTTCACCGCGCTTCACCTCCCAATTCAAGTCCTTGAGAATGGTGCGTCGGCCGTAAGCAATGGTGATGTGGCGAAAGTCAACGACACTATTGCTTTGAGACGCTTCAAAGATTTCGACTACAGGAGGTAAGAAGAGCCAATCATCCTGCTTACTTTCTTGCTCTTTGCCATACTCAAAGTGGGCAAAGGCGGAAGCAGGTAGGGGAGAGGAAACGCGTTTGTCTTCGACGATAATGGCTTTCTGTATAAAAGGTGGAATATCCTCTGAACGGCTCACCACAAAGATAAGCGTAAGGCTTTGGCTCAGGCGTTCAAGCACATGTGTCAGCATGGCGCGTGCTTCCACGTCAAGTCCAATGTACGGATTGTCAATAATGAGTAGTTGAGGCGTTGTGCTGAGTTGCTTGGCCAACTGCATTCGGCGCAGTTCGCCACTCGAAAGTTGGTTGATAGGTTTAGATAGTAGACTTTCAATGCCCAATTCGCGTCTGAGTTCACTGCTGAGGCCTTCAGTCGTAGATGAGGCTTGTTGTAACACTTCCGCCACAGTGGGGAATATCTGTTCGTCAGCTTGATTCCAGCGCTGCTGATAGTACGCAGGTTCGTTGCCACCATACACATCGCGGAAGGTGATAAGGCGAATGTTGTCCGAGGTACGATTGTTGTGTAGTCCACCAAAGTCGTAATGAATAGCATCGCCCAAGAGTGGGTGGGCACCAGTCAAAATATCGACCAATAGCGACTTGCCCGCCCCGTTTTGCCCACAAATGGCGTAACTCTTCCCTGCCTCAATGGTAAGGTTGAGTGGTTCGGCCAAACGATAGTCAGGGTGGCGTGTCACACCGTTGGTTATGGTGATGAGGTTGTGTGTCATATATTGTTGGTTATAGGCAATTTCAGTTCTTAGTTCTCAGTTTGGGGGTGATGAGATTATAAAGTTCGTATAATTGATTATCAACATGATGTAACTTTATAATCTTCAAACTGATATTTGGTTGCCCTTATAAAAAATGTAAGTAGCCTTCCGTGTAAATGGGGCTACTTACATTTGTTTTTATCTACTGTGGGGGATTATTTAAGCAATTCGATGGCCTCTTTTGCCTCGTCCATACTGAGGCAGAGAGGGGGAAGAAGACGCAAGATGTTGGTAGAGGCAGCACCCGTAAAGACGTGCTTGTCGTGAACAAGGTGATTGCGGAGGTCCTTGATAGGCCCTTCAAACTCAATACCAATCATCAAGCCCTCACCACGTACGTCGACGATGCTTGGATTTGTCTGTTGCAGCTTCTTGAGCTCGCTGATAAGGTAGTTACCCACTTTGGCAGCGTTCTCTACTAAGTGTTCACGCTCTATCACGTCAAGCACGGCTAAGGCGGCGGTGCAAGCCAAGTGGTTGCCGCCAAAGGTGGTGCCCAACATGCCGTACGTAGCTTCAATTTTGGGCGAGATAAGTACTGCTCCCATGGGGAAGCCATTGCCAATGCCTTTGGCACAAGTAATGATGTCGGGGCGAACGTCGAGATGTTGGTGAGCAAAGAACTTACCTGAACGACCATAGCCGCATTGTATCTCGTCGCAGATAAGCAGTGTGCCGTTTGCGTCACAAGCTTTGCGTAGGCCTTGCATAAATTCTTTGGTAGCCATGCGAATACCGCCTACACCTTGAATGCACTCAATGATGACGGCTGCTACATCGCCCTTGCTGAGTTCGGCCTCAAAGGCCGCGAGGTCGTTGAGAGGCAAGAAGGTGACGTGGCCATTTGCGTTGACGGGGGCAACGATACGCGGATTGTCCGTTGCTTCAACTGCTAATGAAGTGCGGCCGTGGAAAGCCTTGCCAGCGGCCAAGATGCGTTTGCGTCCCGTGTGGAATGAAGCCAATTTGAGGGCATTCTCGTTGGCCTCTGCGCCAGAGTTGATAAGAAACAGTTGGTAGTCGGGATAACCGCTCACGCGACCTAACTTCTCAGCCAACTCTTCTTGCAACTTATTAATAACAGAGTTAGAGTAAAAGCCGAGCGTGTTGAGTTGTTGTGTGAGTTTCTCAATGTAGTGAGGGTGGCAGTGGCCAATGCTGATGACCGCATGACCGCCGTAAAGGTCGAGGTAAGACTGACCTTTATCGTCCCATACGTGGCAACCTTTGCCGCGTACTATATTGATGTCGAAAAGGGGATAGACAGGGAATAAATTCATTTCTTTGTTGACGAGTTGACGAGTAAGTTCGAAAAAGTTGCAAGTGAGGGCAGCCCTTTGGCCTGCGGCGTGAATTATATAGCCCGCAGACCAGAGGCCTGCCCTCCCCAGTTACTGTGTGTTAGAAGGCTACGGGTTTGAGGCGTAGACCAGTGTCCTCTTCAAGTCCAAACATAAGGTTCATGTTCTGAACGGCTTGACCAGAGGCACCTTTCAGCAGATTGTCAATGCAGACGCTCACGAGCAACTTGTCGCGGTGGCGCTCAGCGTGAATCAAACACTTGTTGGTATTGACCACCTGCTTGAGGTCGATTGGCTTGCTGATATAATGCGTGAAGGGTGCTTCACTGTAGAAGTCGTGATAGTAACCTTCAATCTCTTCAATCGGCGCTTCGCATTGGATAACCTCTGTAGCAAAGATTCCACGTGGAAAGTCGCCCCGATAGGGGATGAAGTCAATTTCACTATTAAAGGTAGACTGTAGCTGACGCAGTGATTGCTTAATCTCTGGCACGTGTTGATGTTCAAACGCCTTATAGATGCTCATATTGCCCGTGCGCCATGAGAAGTGAGTCGTAGCGCCAGGTTTTACGCCCGCTCCAGTAGACCCCGTGATTGCATTTACAGCGATGTCGCCCTGCAAGAGGCCCGCTTCGGCTAATGGCAAGAGGCCCAATTGAATGCAAGTGGCAAAACAACCAGGGTTGGCCACGTGGAGTGTATTCTGAATTTGCGAACGATTGAGTTCGGGAAGTCCATAGACGTAGTCATTATCATCAGCCGCCAAGCGGGAGTCTTGTGCGAGGTCGATAATGCGCACATCAGCTGGTATGTAATGTTCAGCCAAGAACTGTGTGCTCTTGCCGTGGCCAAAGCAGAAGAAGACAACGTCCACTTGATCAAAGGGAAGTTCGTCGGTAAAGCGAAGGTCCGTCTCTCCATACAAGCCTTCGTGTACGTCGGTCAATAAGTTGCCTGCATTGCTTTCGCTATTGACAAAGACGATTTCAGCCTCTGGGTGGTTGAGCAAGATGCGGCATAGTTCGCCAGCAGTGTAGCCTGCACCGCCTATAATACCTATTTTAATCATGGTCTTCTTGGTGATTAGCGTAGAATACTCTCAGTGGCGTGCTGAGCACTTTGATGAAGCCCTTAGCATCTTCGGCCGTCCAGCCCTTTTGCGTTTCGCCATATTCGCCAAACTTTGTCTTTACCAAGTCGTCAGGACTGTCAACGCCTACGGTGCTGAAACCTAAGGGACGGAGTTCGAGAATAACCGTGCCATTGACGTAACGCTGTGAAGAAGTAAGCATGGCTTCGATGTCGCGCATAACGGGTTCGAGGTACTGACTCTCGTGGAGGAACATGCCGTACCAATTAGCTACTTGGTCCTTCCAATATTGTTGCCATTTAGACAAGGTGTACTTCTCCAAGAAGCGGTGTGCACCGATAATAAGGGCGGGGGCTGCGGCTTCAAATCCTACGCGGCCCTTGATGCCGATAATGGTATCGCCCACATGCATATCACGACCAATGCCATAGGCAGCACCTATCTCTTCCACTTTACAGATAGCCTCGATAGGATCGTCATAGCGCGTTTCGTTAATGGCCTTGAGTTCACCCTTCTCGAAGGTGAGTTTGAGTTGCTCGGTACCCTCTTTCGTTACTTGTTTGAGGTAAGCCGATTCGGGAAGGCCTTGCGTAGAGTCAAGTATTTCACCACCGCAGATGCTGGTGCCCCAGATACCAACGTTGTAAGAGTATTTGAGTTTGGTAAAGTCAGCATTAAAGCCATGTGCGTTGAGATAGTCCACCTCTTCTTTACGGCTGAGGTTGCCGTCGCGTGTCAGTGTGATGATTTCCATATCGGGACACATTACCAAGAAAGTCATATCGAAGCGCACTTGGTCATTGCCCGCACCAGTAGATCCATGGGCAATAGCGTCAGCACCAATTTCTTTGGCATAGCGAGCAATGGCCATACCTTGGAAGATACGTTCAGAAGATACGGAGATAGGGTAGACGTTGTTGCGCAGTACGTTGCCAAACACCATATACTTGAGGCTCTTCTCATAGTATTCGTGTGTAACGTCGAGTGTGACGTACTTTGTAGCGCCCAACTTGTAGGCATTCTCTTCGTTCGTCTTGAGTTGTTCTTCGCTGAAGCCGCCCGTGTTGGCGCAAGCAGCATAAACTTCGTATCCTTTTTCTTTGGCCAGATACATAACCGTGTATGATGTGTCGAGTCCACCGCTGAAGGCAACTACTACTTTCTTCTTTGTCATAAGGCAGAGGGGGGATTAAATGTGCAAATGTGTGAATGTGCAAATGTGCAAATGATTTGTAATGCTTCAATTGCTTCATTCTTTTGAAATGTGTATATGTGTGGTTGCTTAATCGGTGCAATTAAGACATTAAATCATTTGCACATTCTCACATTTGCACATTAACTGATTTGCTTTGCAAATTAGTTAGTTTCTTGAGTTTTAATAAAGTCTATTACGTCTTGTGGTATTTCGACGGGTAGGGGCGCGTTGGCGTGACGTGCAGGGTCGAAGAGCATACCAGTGCATACGCAGTATTTGCGTTTGGTACGTGCAAGAACGTCGCAATTGATGCAGCAAGGAGATTCGGGTGTACCGCATCCTTTCCAATATTCATCGTCTTGAGTGAGTTCGGCAAAGGGTACGGGCACGTAGCCCAATGACGTGTTGATACGCATAACAGCGCCCGAACTTGTCAGACCAAATATCTTAGCTTGCGGCCAACGTACACGACTGAGCGAAAAGGCTAAGCGTTTGATACGTGTAGCAAGGTGGTGTCCACGGAATTTGGGCACGACGATGAGTCCAGAGTTTGCCACGTAGTGCTTATTCTCCCAACTTTCGATGTAGCAGAAACCTGCAAATTCGTCGCCATAAAGGGCGATGATTGCTTTGCGTTCCTTCATCTTAGTTGCTACATATTCGTGTGTACGACTGGCAATGCCCGAACCGCGCACTTTTGCTGCATCGGTAATGGTCTGTAATATGGTGTCGACGTACTTCTCGTGGCTTGCATCGGCCACCATGACTTTTATGCCATCGTTATACTCTTCCATTTGATTCTGTATGTTGTTAAGTTTGTTTAGTTTAAGGATTATAATACGATACTTTTAAGGGCTGGAATGATAGTGGCTAATTCGTCAATCATATCTTGTCGTGTAGCATCTTCGCGTATAATAATAAGTATAGTATCGTCGCCTGCTATGGTACCGATAATTGTGTCGAGCTTGTGGGCGTCAATGTCAGAAGCTAACCCTGCGGCATAGCCTGGTCGTGTCTTTAGTACGGCCATGTGGCCCGAAAAGGCGATAGACAAAAAGCCAGAGTTGCGCATATATTGTGGTATCACGTCGGGCTTGATAGTACGGTGATACATAGGGCTTTCGGGCAGTATGTAGCGATAACCATCAGAAGTAAGAATTTTAGCTGCGTGCAGCTTACTTAAATCTCGCGAGAGGGTAGCTTGTGTAACGTTCCAACCATTGTTTGATAATTCGCGGAGTATCTCTTCATGGCTGCTGAGCGTATTGCTGCTGCCGAGAATCACTCTGAGCACCTCCAAACGTTGCATTCTGTTGCTCATAAATGTATATATGTTTTATTTTATGCTGCAAATATACAAACTATTTACAATAAACAAGCATATATACGTGAATATTTTAATTTTTATGTATAGAATTATGAATAAGATAAGGGTGGTTGCTTGAATGTGAACAGGTATATACAAAAGTTTCTAATTGGGATAAACGGCAGTTTAACGTTTCTCCCTTTTTGCAACCGAGTTGTAAAAACATATATGTATCTTTGCATTCGTATGAAGGAAAGCCACTTTAACATAGGGCGTGTAGCGTTAGCCATAGCGCTTATCATGCTACTCACTTTACTACCTCATCATCATCACGTTGGTGGGGCAGTTTGCTATGTGGCTGAAGTCTGTCATCAAGACGGACGTGTGAACGACTCACACACTCATCATCACGACAAGACTACGCATTGCTATTGGCATAAAGTAAATATTGTAAAGACTTTTGCGCAAAGCAATGTACACTTTTTGCCACTTGATTTTTGGCAAAAGTGGAACGCACTTATTATTCATTATTTCGTGCTACCTACTACTTTAAGTGGGTGTGCAACTATGTATGTTTGCACGTATAGCAAACATTGTCCGCGTCGGGGACCACCGTTGATAGGATAATCCTTTCAGAACTTTAATAATTCTATCAACGTTATATTTCAAATGAAAATCAAGACTATTATGATAAGTGTAGTGGCTCTGTTGGCTGCTACGCTCTTTGCGGCATGTGATAACCACGCACATGATGAAGAAGGACATGATCACGAAAAAGAAGCCGCAGACAACGAACATGAACACAGTGCCGATGAAATTCACTTTACTGCAGCACAAGCCAAGGCCGCTCAGTTGCAAGTAACCACCCTTCAGCCGACCACCTTCTCAGAGATTATCGAAGTAAGTGGTCGCGTGTTGCCAGCAGTAGGGGCTGAGGCTACTGTTACGGCCACGATGGCTGGTATCGTAAACTTTGTAGCAGGGACACTCAATGAAGGCACCAAAGTTGGCAAAGGGCAAGCCCTTTTTGTGATCAATGCCAAACCCATGGCCGACGGCAATCCTGCAGCTGTAGCACAGAGTGAACTATCGGCTGCTCGTGCCGCCTTTGAGCGTGCGGAGAAGTTGGCTAAAGAACACATTATCTCGCAACGTGAACTTGAAGAAGCTCGTCAGCGCTACCAAGCCGCAACTGCTACGGCTCAAAGTTTGGGCAATGCGACGCAAACACGTAGCATAGCCGCCAATATGAGTGGCTTTGTAAAAAATATATTGGTACAGCCAGGCGACTACGTTTCAGCAGGGCAACCTTTGGCTACTGTGACGCAAAGTCAGCGTTTACAACTGCGAGCCGAACTCCCCGAACGTTATTTCTCAGCCTTACCGCGCATTCAGTCGGCTAACTTCCGTTTAGCATACGATCCTTCACGTACTTATTCGCTCAATGAATTAGGAGGACGACTTATAGCAAAAGGCAATGCGGCCGCAGCTGATGACTACTTTGTGCCTATTACATTTGAGTTTAATAATCAAGGTAAGGTCGTTTCGGGTAGTTATGCAGAAGTGTATCTAAAGGGAGCAGCGCGTAGTGGCGTGCTTTGCGTCCCCAATGAGGCAATTGCTGAGTCACAAGGGCTGCATTTCGTTTACGTACAAATAGAACCTGAAGTCTATCGCAGACAAGAGGTAACGTTAGGGGCCACCGACGGGAGACAGACCGAAATTAGTAGAGGGTTAAAACAAGGTGATAAAGTTGTCACGCATGGAACTACACAGGTGCGATTGGCAGCAAATGCCAGTGTCGCGCCAGAGGGACATTCACATTAATTTTTTTATTAACGAGTTGACAAGTTAACAGGTAAGTCTTTTTATGAGGTGTACTTGTTAGTTCGTCAACAAACTTGCTTGTCAACTTGTCAATAAAGCAAAAGTCTATGCTAAACAAAATCATACATTTTTCACTATATAACAGGCCCGTTATTCTGTTTTTTAGCCTACTACTTATTATAGTAGGTTGTTGGACGGCCTATAAAATGGAGGTGGACGTTTTTCCCGATCTCAATGCTCCAACAGTCGTTGTAATGACCGAGGGAAAGGGCATGGCTGCCGAGGAGATAGAACGCCTCGTCACCTTCCCTATCGAAACAGCCGTAAATGGTGCTACCGACGTGCATCGTGTGCGATCATCGTCCACAACGGGCTTTTCAGTCGTTTGGGTAGAGTTTGATTGGGGTACCGACATCTATCGTGACCGACAGATTGTATCAGAGAAGTTAGCCACCCTTGGCGATGCACTTCCCGAGGGCGTAGGCCAACCCACGCTCGGCCCGCAGTCGAGTATATTGGGCGAGGTAATGTTCATCGGACTCACGGCAGACACCACCTCATTGGGCAACCTCCGCACCCTGGCCGACTGGACCATTCGGCCGCGCTTACTCTCAACGGGCGGTGTGGCACAAGTAACGGTGATGGGCGGTGACGTGATGGAATATCAAATCCGCCTTCACCCCGAACGTATGCGCCACTATGGCGTAACGCTAAACGAGGTACTCACTGCCACACGACAGATGAATCGCAATGCCTCTGGCGGTATTCACTACGAAAGCGGCAATGAATACATTGTGCGTGGCCTCTTGAGTACCAACTCTCCTCAGCAGATTGGACAGGCCGTTGTTAAGAGTACGGCCAATAAGCAACCTATTGTATTGGCAGATGTGGCCGATGTAGAAACGGGGCCAAAATCTCCCAAGACGGGAGTTGCCTCAGTGTCGGGCCAACCTGCTGTGTTGCTTACCATTACCAAGCAACCCAGTACGAGTACACTCGAACTGACCGAGAAGTTGGATAAAGCAATAGCCGAACTCCAGTCATCACTGCCAGCTGACGTGAAGGTCAATACGCAACTCTATCGCCAACAAAACTTTATTGACTCCTCTATATCAAATATTAAGAAGTCACTCCTCGAAGGCGGTTTATTTGTCGTATTGGTGCTCTTCATCTTCTTGATGAATGCTCGTACCACTGTTATCTCACTTGTCACAATACCTCTGTCGTTGCTCATCACCCTATTGGTGCTTCACTTCATGGGACTTACCATCAACACGATGAGTATTGGTGGTATGGCCATTGCTATTGGTTCGTTGGTAGACGATGCCATTGTCGATGTTGAAAACGTGTTCAAACGTTTGCGCTTAAACGCTCGTTTACCTCGCGAAGAACGTTTGCGTAAGATAGACGTTATCTACAATGCCTCTAAAGAGGTGCGTATGCCCATTCTCAACTCTACGCTTATCATCGTAGTAAGTTTTGTTCCGCTTTTCTTCTTGAGTGGATTAGAGGGACGAATGTTAGCTCCCTTAGGAGTTAGCTTTATCGTTTCACTCTTTGCTTCCACTGTCGTGGCACTTACGCTAACCCCCGTGCTATGTCACTTGGTGTTAAAAGACCCACAAACGAAGGCAATGAATACAGCCTCACAGGCTAAAGTAAAACACGATGAGCCTCGTTGGGTGCGTGCTTTAAAGGTGCGCTACGAAAAGAGCCTGCTTTGGGCTTTGCGTCCTCGCGCTTCGCGTTGGATATTAGGAGCAACGGGAGGCTTGGTGGTCGTCACCTTAGTCTTGTTCTTTACCTTAGGTCGTTCCTTCTTGCCACCTTTTAATGAGGGTTCATTTACGATTAATGTAAGTACGTTGCCAGGAGTATCGCTCGATGAGAGTAATCGTATCGGGCAACAAGCCGAAAAGCTACTACTCGAATTACCTGAAGTAAAGGCCGTAGCGCGTAAGACGGGACGTGCCGAACTCGATGAACATGCCTTGGGCGTTAATACCAGTGAGATAGAAGCCCCCTTTGCACTCCGCGACCGCAGCAAGGAAGAAGTAATGGCCGACATTCGTCAGCGCCTACGCAGCCTTCCAGGCGTAAACGTAGAGATTGGTCAACCCATTTCTCACCGCATTGATGCCATGCTTTCGGGCACAAAGGCTGGTATCGCCGTCAAAGTGTTTGGCAGTGACTTAACCCAGCTTCATGCCATAGGTCTACAGATTAAGCAAGTGACGCAGGGGATTGAAGGTGTGGCAGACTTAAACGTAGAGCAACAGATAGAACGTCCTCAATTGCTCATTCGTCCGCGACGCACCTTATTGGCACAGTATGGCATCACGTTGCCCGAGTTTGCTGAATTTGTTAACTCAGCGATAGGCGGAGAAGTAGTCAGTCAGGTGCAAGAAGGTGCGCGCACGTTCGACCTCACCGTGCGTGTGGCCGATGACGACCTTAGCACAATGGAGCGCATTTGCAATCTATTGATTGATACCAATACGGGGCAAAAAGTACCCCTTGCCGATGTAGCAGAAGTCGTGTCAACAGCAGGTCCTAACACGATTAATCGTGAAAACGCTCAGCGTAAATTGGTTATATCGGCCAATGCAGCGGGACGCGATATGCGCTCCGTCGTCAATGATATGCAACGAGCTATCAATGCAAAGGTAAAATTACCCGAAGGTTATCACATAGAGTATGGTGGGCAGTTTGAGAGTGAAGCTTCAGCCTCACGTTTGTTGTTAGGACTTTCGGTGGTGAGCATCATAGTTATTTTATTTTTATTATTTTTGCAGTTCCGTTCGTGGCATCAGTCGGTCGTTGTATTGCTCAACCTGCCATTGGCGTTGATAGGAGGCGTATTGGCTTTGGTGCTGACGGGAGGTGTGATCAGCATACCCGCTATAATTGGTTTCATCTCGCTCTTTGGAATGGCTACACGTGGCGGTATGCTTCTGGTTGATCGTTATAACGAACTGGCGCAGCGCGGCCTTTCGCGTCAAGAGGTAGTGATGCGTGGTTCACTCGACCGTCTGCTCCCCATTCTTATGACAGCGTTGAGTTCTGGTCTCGCCCTTATTCCGTTGGCCTTGGGCAGTCACTTGCCTGGCAATGAAATACAAAGTCCTATGGCACAGGTGATGTTAGGCGGGCTGCTTACAAGTACGTTGCTCAATCTCTTTATTGTGCCAATTATGGCACCCTTAAAAATTCGAAGACAACATGACAAAATCGCTTAATTATTTCATACTCCTTGTTCTCGCCTTCTGTGTGAGAACGCTTTCTGCGCAGAATGCGACGTGGCCCTTAGCTTATGGGTGGACGGAGATACTAACACAGGTGGCCAAGAATAATACCACGTTGGTGGCGGCTGCTGAGGGGCTGAAGGTGCAACAGTTGGCCAACAAGGCAGAGTTGGCATTGCCCGATCCCGAATTTGAATTTGATTACGGATTTGGTCAGCCCAAGTCTGTGCCCAATCGTACCAACATATCTGTTACGCAAACACTCGATTGGGGGGTACTCTTAGGACGCAGACGAAAGTTGGCTGAATGGAGTAACAAACAAGCAGCACTTGACTATCGTGTGAAGTTGGGTGAGGTGCTGAAAGAAACGGATCGTACGCTGACCTCAGTAATATATTACAATAAACTGTGTCATGAACTCCAACAGCGCAAGGATTTGGCTGACGAGATGCGCACGTTGTATCAAAAGAAGTTCAACGAAGGCGACATCAGTCAAATAGAACTGAATAAGGTGCAGCTCAATGCTGCGGTGAGCCTCGCCGAACTCACCCGAGCAAAGGCTGAACGCGCACAATTAGTCAAGCACTTGCAACATCTTAACGGTGGAATTGCCGTCGAAATGAACGACACAGTTTATCCGACCTCCAACAATCAACTCCCTTCACTATCGGAGTTGCAGCAAGCGGCACAAGTGTCGCTGCCCATTACATCGATGATGATTGACCGCGAACAGAGTCGTGCGGCACTTAAGGTAGCTCAAGCCGATGCCTTGCCTGCCTTTACGGTGGGCTTCGCTGGAGAGTATGTCAAAGACAATAACTACAATGGTCTGTCCTTTGGCTTCACCCTTCCGCTTTGGGGCAATACTCGTCGCAAGGTGAAACAAGCTAAAGCTGAATTGGCGATGCGTCAGTTTAATATTGACGATGCCAAACTCCAACAGGCTTATCAGACAGAAGAGCAGTATAATGAAGCAATGCAGTTGAAAGCTACGGCCAACCAATTGACGCTGAATATGCAGCAAATGGATAATGCTCATTTGCTTCGTCGCTCATTAGACTTAGGCCAGATATCATTGCTCGACTACTTGCTCGAACTCTCCTTCTACTATACAGCACGCACAGCACAACTTGAAGCAGAACGTGATGCCAACCTCGCCATCTCCGACCTTCGTGCTACTTTGTGGTAAATTGTGCTTCCAAAAGTGCGAAGTACATATAAACACTGTGGAAGATGTTTTTACACGTTACTAAAGGCGAAAATTTGAAGCAAGGCTTTTTTAGTTTGCGCTATCCACCCCCAAAAAGTTTTCTCTGAAAAGTTTGCGTGTTAGAAAGGGTTTCTCTATTTTTGTTATAAGTATTTACCCCTCTAATATTAATGGCAATGCGACAGACAGAAGAACGATATATCAGCCTCCTTACAGATTTTGGCTTCAAACGCATATTTGGTACAAAGCTCAATAAAAGTCTGCTCATAAGTTTTCTCAATTCACTATTCGATGGTG
>ENA-ORRX01000209-ORRX01000209.1-human-gut-metagenome-genome-assembly--contig:-NODE-209-length-22918-cov-17.2507_pt1 | contig 22918 bp, 14 predicted proteins | sample MGYA00242186_ERZ509153 | MGnify/ENA primary metagenome ERZ509153 (study PRJEB26280, sample SAMEA2338643) | human gut metagenome | biome: human gut; feature: human-associated habitat; material: faeces... | reverse complement strand
CCGAACCGAACTTTAATTAGCAAGATTTTCAAAGATCTCTCGTGCTTACAGCGTATAGCTGCTTAGCACATTATTGAATTATTAACGAACTATTGAATTATATGTTTAATGTTTATTACAATTATTAAAAAGCTTCAAAGCCAAATTTTTTAGTATAATATGGCATTTCATTCTCAGCAAGATCATTTATTCGTTTTGCAGCGAAATCACTGTTGAGCCACATTGCATTCAGAAGCCAGGTTTCAAATATAAAGCTAGACGTAAAATCAACATCTTCAGTATATCCTGTTATCATACGTGCTTTAGTTAATCGCTTAAAATGCAGAATCTCTTCTTTGTTCATTTTCAATGTGCTGCAACTTCCAAAATGAACATTCCTACCTTCGAAAATACCACGATTTGCATCTTTTTCAGCAAAAGCAATCAAGTCCAAATTTGTTTTATCAGCAAAGCAGATACTCTTCTCCAACCCATGAAAGCACAAATATATCGTGTCGTATGCGCTATAACTTGGTTGGTGTAGATGTTCTATATAATATTTGAAATCTGATTCAGTAGCTACCTGTCTGAATGTATAATCTACTTTTATAGCATTCTCCAAAAAATCAAGAAGAGGTAAGACCGGTGATTTTTTCTTCAAATCATGCAGAGTCTGATCCCATTCTGTTTCCAAGCAAAATATTTTATTCATCGTATTTTATTTTTATAGTTCATACACGTTTTGTATTATTGAAATCGATTTGTTCATTACATCATAAGTCATTGAGGCTTGAATATTGATGACTGACAAATATATCCATGAGTTTATTCGTAAGTGATTGTGAAATGCGTTCGTCTGGTTGATATTTACCTTTTAGCAGTTCTTTCGGCAAATACAGTTCACAATCCTCCATTATAACGGGGCCAACCACGTTCGTTAAAACATAGCCAGTACAGTCATCAACTCGATGCAGATCTTCAATGTCTTCAAGGAATGGCATGGTTTGTTCACCAATGGCAATTGTTTTCATAAGATACATGAAATACTGCTCACCATCATAATACAAGAATACCACTTTATCATCTTTATTTGGTAAATCACGCTCCCAAGGAGGAAAACCACCCCAACGAAAATAAGTATATCCTTTCTGCCACAGTTCGTCAGCCATATGTTTCCATTTGTCCTCTTCTGTAACAACCATCATTCGTAGTCGAAAGTCATCTTTTTCAGGCTCTTCTTCGCCATCCTTGTTTTTTATAAAGATAGAGATGTGAATGCGGTCACTGTAAGGAGCATCCTTTCTTAGTCCACTGATTTCAGTTTCAAAGACATCTTGCCACCCCATATCAAGTAGTGCAGCCAACGACTTATTTACTTTTCTTGGTATATATCCAAGAGTCGGTCCAACGTCCTCGTATTCAGATCCTTCATCACCAGCTATGGCTACCGCTACAGCATTTTCATCATGGACGTTGTATTTCTCACGAACAAGGACCAGTTTCGAACCGTCTTGTAGCTCGTCCCAAATATCATCAATGTTGTAAAACGCTGCACCTGCTATGTTACATTCCAGGAACAATTTTCTTTTCTCTATAGGAAAAAAGTCCATATTCCCTTCAATCGGATCGTCTGGAACAAATCCATCTTCAATAGCAAGGTCACCTTGTAAAGGCATAGGCATACCTTGCGTTCTTTCTGAATCGTCATCAGGAACAAGAAGAGAATAATCTTCTACCTTAGTTTTGGATAGATAATTTCTTACCATCTCACTAAGTTTGGCATCTTCAGAAATATCGGTAATACCTTTAGCTTCCAGCTTTTCTTGAAGATCAGCCAATTCGCCATCACACTTCGGGCAAGTGCCTTGACACTCACCTTTATGATTACATTCTGAAGGCGTATATTCCACGCCATACTTGTCCGCAACATAAGTACGGATAGCTTTCAGTATCTCACATTTTTCTTTTCCTTTTCTCATATCGAACTATTGTTTTGAATCAAATTTAGCTTCTCGTTCTATGTATTTGATTTGAGAAATGTTCTTAAATCCCATCCTCTTCAATTTATTAATGCTTCTATCGACATCTACCTGCGTGTTGAAATGAGGAATAAGAGGCACTTTGATTGTAACTTTATCTAATGGTACAAATTTTTTTAAGGTATGGAGTTGCCAAAGAATATCAGAAGTCACCTTCGTGTAATTCTTGTATATAGAATCATTCATATCCTTAACATCAACTATCCATTCATTTATATATTTGGACAAAGCCTCTATAGTCTCACATGAACAATGAAGAGATGTCTCTATTGTCAGTTTCCAATTTCTGGGGCATAGTTTAGCAAACTCAATGATAAAATCCGTATTTATTGTAGGTTCTCCACCTCCAAAACATATACCTCCACCTGTGGATTGAAAGTAGATGTTATCAATCTTCACGACGTCAAACAATTCCTTTGGTGTAAGCATCCATATGCCTTTTTGCAAAGAACTACCATCATTTTCATATAATGGGGCATGACATTGATCATTCAGGCAGTACCTACACTTCAATGGGCATCCCATGAAGGCAACGAGCGTAGTAACCTCATTCCCATCTATGCCCATACGATGTCGGCTAATACCGAATATTGGTCTTTTTATATTATCTTTGTCCATCTTATCTTAAATGAATATTTTACCTGATTTTACTTTTCTAATAAGCTCCTCTGTATCAAACTCAGCATTTCGCCATCTACACGATACACTATGCTCATGTTCACTATTAAACAGTCCAACAATATTTTGGATGTCTTTAGGCAGTTTCTCCATGCCAAAGTTGTACAGAGCATAAGGCATCTTGTTATAATAAGCACCAGCAATGGCACCCGTTATAGCTCCCATCGTATCAGCATCACCGCCTAACGAGATACATAACCGCAAAGCATCCTCATAATCTTTGCTGTCGAGAAAAGCAATGATGGATTCTGGCACTGTACCTTGACAACTGCCGTCAAATCCATATGTTGGACGTATGTCGTCGCAACTTCTGTTAAGATCGTAACCGAATGCATCGGTGATAAAGCGACGTATTTTCTCCTTAGAGTTACCTGTCCTTGCCATAAAAATAGCTGCTGCCGTAGCCTGTGCTCCCTTAATGCCTTCGGGATGGTTGTGCGTCACTTCGGCACATATCTTTGCAACTTTCATTGTCTCTTCCAGGGTATCAAATGCAAAGCCGACTGGAGACACACGCATTGCAGAACCATTGCCCCATGAATTATATGGTTTCGGATTGTCTTTGAGTAGCCACTGTGAGAACATGTTACCATATGCTCCCATAGGATTAGGATATTTGCGTCCCCATTGCTGCATACGTTCAACTAATCCCTTCTTGGTATGCCGCTTATCGTTCAAAATCCAGTCAGCCACAGCAATGGTCATTATAGTGTCATCGGTGTAGTCCATTCTCTTATCTTGGATGTTTATATCCGTTGACTTGTGCTGATCAAACTCATAGATACTTCCTGCAATGTCACCTAATATAGTTCCCATGAGCATTGGGCAGTACACGTTGATAGGATTCTTTTGATGTTCATTACTTTTTCTTGAAACATTAGTATAGTCAAGAGCTTCGTACCAACTGCGAAACGTATCAGGCGTCTCGCACCAACCCCAATGGCAGAAACGGTTGTAAAGAATTGCCTTCATGGATATTGGCACACCATCATTGGCACAGAAATCGCCAAGCCCTTCTCTTATGTAACACAGGGTTTCGTTCAATAGATAATCGTCATTATTAAAATGAAATCTAACCCAATATCCTTCATATTGACCCACATGAGCACCGCAATCCTCTGGAATATCTTTGCCATAGTAGAAACAATGTTCAAGATAAGGAGCCACTATTACATCATAGAACTCTTTGGGAAGATATATGTTACAAACTGCTATTGCCTGCTTGAAAAGAGGAGCAATTTCTTCTGCCTTGAAACCTGCAATACCACAGCCAATGCATGTAACCAGGAACTTCATTTCTTGGTGTTCTTGTGCAAACTCAATAAACTCGTCAACATATGGTTTGATAGTTTCCACACCTCCTTGCATGGTTGGTATGGCATAAGCTTGACCTGTCAACCCTATACCTACTCCCCATTGAGCTCCAAATTTATTATGTGCAGCTTTTGCTGCACCCCCAAGATGTTTCCCTAAGATCGGAAGAGCGTTCCCTACAAGATTACTACCAAAGACGAAGATTTCATCCTTTTCAAGTTTATCTATTCTACCCGAAGCAATATTGGGGTTTTCAGTTCTATTCTTGCTCATAATCTTACAATTTGCATACGTTTATGATTAACTCTCAGATGTCAGTTTCTCCCAATCTATGATAAAATCAGGATTTTGACTTTCCATCCATTTCAAGTATTGAACATCATCGTTATAGACGCTTTGCAGGGTTTTACCCCGATATTTACCGAATGTTATCAAATCATCTGGTTGCAATGTCTTTAGACTACTTCTGTGATATTCAATTATAGAGTCTATATCAGCTAACAATCGCTGAGACTCAATGATTGCCCACTTTACATAGTTCCAGTCTGCATCAATAACTTCTCTAATAGTTTTGTTCTTATATTTTCCGAATGTAAACACATCATCCAATCCGAGTACTTTAACTTCATGCTCTTTTGCACCTTCTCCCTGTATTTCAAGTAATGCCCAGGAGCCACATCCGCAGTTTGGTATTGGCTGAGGTTCCGTATCGTCCTTCTTACACCAACATAATTCTGGTGAGTCTGAACTATCTGCCCTTTCGCCATTACGATAATAGAAGCCATAAGCGGTACCATACTTACCAAATCTGCCATGTGGTTCTACTCTAACAACCTGAACGTATTGATTTCTGTACCAATCAGATACTCTACCATCAGGAAACCTTTGGGCAGTAAAAGGTAGAACTCTACCAATATCATAGTAGAGCTCCATTATATTGTTTTGTGGGAACTTGCAATTTATTGCATCTACAAGTTTCTGTTTATCTTCTGTATTCATACTTATAAATTATCAGTTCTCCAATCGAGCAATTCATCATCCGTTGTTGTTGGATAGTTGTAATGCTCAATCAGTTCTCGTTCCGTAAATGTTCTTTTGAAAGTACTGCCTAAAAGCAGAACGATCATATCATCCACCCTCCTGTTGCACTCTTGGAGTTTGGAATTGCAAAGCCCTTGAAGAGCCTTTGTACCAATGTATGCTCCTGTACGTGCCTCCAAGATGCCAGAGAAAGTGTTTTCCAACTCCTCTGTAGCAATCCTATAACGAAGAAGAACATTAAGAAGTTGCTCTCTGTCCTCGTTTAGCTGAAATTGTTTCAGCAGATGTTCCATTCGCCATGATTCGTCGGACACTTCACAAAGCTTCTTTTTGAGTCGTTCAAAGTCCGACACATCGATATTCGATTCCGACAGAACTTTTCTGTTGTCGAAATTTGAGAATACACGGCTGATGATTTCGAATGGATCCGACTCTTTCAAATTGTAATCGAGATAAGCACTTATTACAGCTGCTACCCTACGAATCCTTACCTGGCTGTCCCAAGGAAGTTTTTGAAAAGGAATCGAGTCATTCGTCATCCAGGCGATGCCAATATATTCCCTCACTAATCTGTTGGCATCCCATAAACCATTTTTGCCTTTAGAATTATATTCTACTTGAGCTTTTTCCATGTCATTGTTTATTAAAAATCTCAATTCTTTGGCAAAGGTAAATCACATTTATGCAGCCTATCTGCATCTCAAAATAAAAATCGATAAAATCTTCTTGAATGCCTTAAACACCCAATTTTGGGGCAAAGATACAAAATACTTGGACATAAATTGATGTTTTAATCATTTTTTTGAGCGTAAAACCTCTTTTTTTCCAATTTTATTATGATATTTCGAATAAAAACACTACTTTTGCATATGTAGAAACATTAAATAAGCAATTATGGAAAATAAAGACCTGAACCGGCTGAAAGTTGTTCTAGCTGAAAAAAAGAGAACCAACAAATGGCTCGCTGAACAATTAGGTAAAGATCCAGCAACGATCTCCAAGTGGTGTACCAACAATGCACAACCGAATTTGGAGAATCTTGTTGAGATTGCAAAGTGTCTTGGAGTCACAGTCAATGATTTAATTCGATAATGTAAAAGGAACCCAGTATGCCAACAAACAAGAATGCAGCTATACGCTACCAGACTCTCGATAAATGCTTTCGAGACAGACGACACAGATACTACATGGAAGACCTCATCGACAAGTGCGAAGAGGCCATCTACTACTATAATGGCGTAGGAGGAGTGAGTCGGCGACAGATATTTGAGGACATCAAATTCATGGAAAGTGAAACAGGCTGGAGTGTGCCGCTTGAAAGAAAGCAAGATGGCAGAAGGGTTTATTATCGTTACCGTGATCCTGACTTTACCATCAATGCCCAACCACTGACAGAAGATGAAGCACGACAGCTTCGCTCTGTTATCATCACTCTCAGGCGTTTCAGAGGATTGCCAAGCAACGCATGGGTGGATGAAGTCATCTCCAATCTGGAATGGCGATTTGGACTTAGAGGCAAGCAGGAGAACATGATTGGCTTTGAACAAAACCCCTATCTCAGGGGACTGAACTTACTGCCTGACATCATAGATGCTGCTACAAGCCATCAAGCTGTAAGAATCACGTATCGCAACTATAAGAATTGCGATGAGGAGTACACCGTTGTTGTGCATCCTTGGTACATCAAGCAATACAACAACCGATGGTTCCTTATGGCGTATGATGCCGAGGCTGACAGAATATCAAACTATGCCCTCGACCGAATACAGAACTTCAATGTTGAGGAAGATGTGGCATACATACCAAACAAAGAGGTCGATTTTGAACACTACTTCGATGATGTGTTCGGTGTGACAATACCGCCATCAGATGTTGAAAAGATTAGGGTTCTGCTTCAATTCTCAAAAAAGCAATACCCTTATATCGTGTCCAAGCCCCTGCATCATTCGCAGGAAATAGTAGATGCGGACAACCGCATTCTGGCTGTTGAAGTACGACCGACATACGAGTTTACGCAATTGATACTTTCGTTTGGATTTGACGTTCAAGTACTCGAACCAGAGCCTTTCAAACAGGAGATATTGGCAAATCTACGTCGTAATTTGCAGAATTATAATGAAATGCAGATAGACTGCACCGATTAGTATTACATTTGCAAAAGTATTTAATAATAATGAATAAGAATAATAGTCCATATACAGCAGCATTGACAGGTGGGGGCTTTCTTTTCGAAGAGACACTCACCCTGTTGCCTTTACTTCAAGCTGAGAACAGTGAAGAACTGCTCCAAGAAGAAAAGGTTAACAATAATCTGCTGCATATCAATGCAGAACGTTCTCGTTCTAAGGCCATACTTGAAATAAAACGTAGGTATCAAACCATGCCTCTTTCATTCTGGGATGACTTCAAGGAAATGAGTGACAGTGATAAGGTTATCGCTCTATTCTATGTGATACTCAAAACATACAAGATATGTTTCGACTTCCATGTGAATGTAACCATGCGCAAGTGGAACAGTATTTCAAAGAGCATAGACAAGGAAGACCTCAAGATGGAGTTCAATGAAATCTCTGCCAAAGACGAGTTTGTTGACTCTTGGAGTGACACCACAAAGGGAAAGGTGGCAGGAGCGTACCTCACTATCCTGAGAAAGGTTGGAATGCTGACCAATGACAACCGTCTTCATTCCCTGGTCTGCAACAATTACGACTACTACTTGGCGAAGGGAGAACCATGGTTCTTGGAAGCCTGCCTCCTGCTGCCATACGAAATAGATAACATAAAGAAATCAATGTGATATGACGATAAAAGAACTTGATGACAAACTGAACAGCCCTGGTTTCCAGGACACGGAGAACGGCGACCTGTTCTACAACTTCTTCATCTACCAATATCCGGCAGAGAAGGAGTATGACATCCGTCGGCAGATACAGGAGTTCAAGGCGAATCTCATTCGCCCTGTCAACTATGTGGATGTGCTTACGCTGAATCTGTTTGAGGAGTTTTGCAACTTTCTCGACCAGAAGAAGTTTCTGCGTCATCCATCCATGCTGAAATACCAGTTGGAGAAAGAGCAAGCAGATCCGTCAAAGGCAAAGAACACCCAGGACACGCTGACCCGCAATGCCCATTCTCCTGAGTTCGTGCAGTACATTCATCAGCGTATCATCGACCATATCACCATCAAGGATCAATACCGCCGTCCATACGTTTTCCTGTATGGCATCGGCAGTATGTTCCCCTATCTGAGAGTCAATGAGTTTCTTGCCCTCTATGAGGACTACAACGAGACTGGGAAGTATAAGATTATCGTCTTCTACCCAGGTCATCGTGACCAGAACTCCTTCCGTCTGTTTGATACGCTCCCAGACAATCACACTTATCGTGCAACACTACTTATCAATGAGTAACTTATGAAACTGAAAGATTTATATAGCAAGCCAATCAACCGTGCTGTTAATCCTGCCGTCAGTGCTACCAAGTTTGACCCAGAGACAGAACGAATAGAAATAGACGAATACGTATTTACGGATGAAATCATCAACGGTCTCTTCCGCATACTCGATGCCATCAAGAATAACAAGCAGTTCGACCATGTGGGTATCTGGATTGACGGTTACTATGGTTCGGGTAAATCTCACTTCCTGAAATACCTCGACTACTGTATCACTCCATCTACCCGCGAGAGAGCCGTAAACCGCCTTCTGGAAGCAGTAAAAGCCATCGACCCACTCGATGAGAAGCACAACCTCAGTTTCGATTACGATGAGTTGCTCTCCATCGCCAACTGGTTGAAGCGTGCCACCATCGACACCTGCATCTTCAACCTGGAAACCAGCTACGACAACTCTACAGACAAGAAGAAGGCTTTCCTTCACGTATTCTGGAATGAGTTCAACGGCAAGCGTGGCTTCAACAAGTTCAATATCACCCTGGCACAGAACCTGGAAAAGCCTCTTGCCGAAAAGGGCGTATTCGAAGCCTTCAAGGAGCGCATTGCCGAGGAAGGTGGCGACTGGAACGACCCAGGTATGGCTGCCGACCTGATAGACAACGAGCTGGATTGGGTGTTGGATATTGCCAAAGAGCTTGCCCCTACCCTCTCTGTAGATAGCATCCGTGAGCGCATCATCAAGCGAGACACCAATATGAGCATCGACCGCTTCGGTATGGAACTGGCTTCCTACCTGAAGGATAAGGGCGATGACTACCGTCTGATTCTCCTTGCCGATGAGGTGAGCCAGTTCATCAACAAGGAACGTGACCGCTATCTCAACCTCCAGGAGATTATCACCAAACTCTCTGAGGCTTGCGACAACAAGGTATGGGTGGCTTGTACTGCCCAGCAAGACCTTTCTGAGATTATGGACGATTGCCACATTGCAGAAGAGAAGGACAAGGAAGGCAAGATCAAGGGACGCTTCGAAGTGAAGGTTTCCCTGAAAGGCACACAGCCAGAGGTGATTACCCAAAAGCGTATTCTCGACAAGAAAGAGGAAGTAAAGCCGGAACTTGCGGCACTCTACAACAAATATAAGGCAGGTTTCGACCTTCAGTTCAAGCTGCCTACATCCTATAGCAGCTACAAAACACAGGACGATTTCGTGGACTACTACCCTTTCGTGCCTTATCAGTTCAAGCTGATTATGCAGGTATTCAACTCGTTCCTCAACCTCGGCTATGTTGCCAAGGAAGTAAAGGGTAACGAGCGAAGCATCATCAAGGTAATCCACTCTACAGCCAAGACGAATGCAGATGCTGAGTTGGGCAAATTCATCTCTTTCGACGAACTCTATAATAATATGTTCGAAGAAGGATTGCAGGCCCGTGGACAAAAGGCTGTGGATAATGCATTGCGCATGGCTCGCACTTACCAGACCGACCGCCCAGAGCGCACCCGTCTTGCCGTGAGAGTAGCCAATGTGCTCTTCATGATCTGTAACATCTCGCAGACTGACCAGCTGGTCTTCCCTGCCACATTGGATAATGTAACCTCACTCCTTATCAACGATATGGAGACCCCTCGCCTCAACATCAAGAACGAGGTAGAAAAGGTGATAGAGTTCCTTTGCGACAACAACATCATCCGTCGTGAGCAGGGCAAGAATGGTGCACCCGAGACCTACGCCTTCTATAGTGAAGAAGAAATGAAGGTGGCTCAGCTCATTCAGAGTCAGGTGGTTGACAATAACACCCAGGCAGAGCAGCTGAAGGAAATCTTCAACCGCTACATCACGGCACTACGCAACAAGGAGCAGTATAAGACACGCAGTTTCTCCGTGGGTCTCACCATCAAGCAGCGCACCTTCCTCAGCAACAATCCTGATGTACAGGTAGAGTTTGTGATGGATGCTGACTATGAAACAGCCGAACAGTTGGCTTTGCAGAACAGCAATGTAAACCGCATGGTTTACTACGTGGGTCCTCTGTATCGTGACAACAAGCGTCTGTACAATGCCTTCTACTGGTATTGCCAGGCAAACCGCTACATGGCTACTCCGGTAACAAGCGAGGACAACAAAAAGACACGTGACGAGTTTGAGAAACGTGCGAACGAACTTTACGATGGCCTCATCAAGAAGGAGTTTGAGAAAATTCTCGACACCTGCCCTATCATCTCCGGCCTCAGCGTGATAGATGAAGCCGAACTGGGACAGAAGCGTGGCAACGACCGCTATCGTGTAGCGATGGACAAACATCTTTCCAGCATCTATACCAAGGCGAACCTGGTGGATTATCCAAGCATGCCTCGCACTACGGAGCAGTTGAAGAAGGCAATTCTCCGAAATGTCAACCCTGGCGACTACGATGGAATGAATGCCGTGCTAACTGATGCAGAGCACGAAGTGGAGATTTATCTCAACAAGCAGTTTGCTGAGGTAAACGTTTCTGATGTGCTTGCCAAATTTGCCAAGGCTCCATACGGATGGGACAACATCTGCACGCTCTATATTATCAATGAGTTGGTACGTCGCCACAATCGTGACTACTCATACGCTAACAATCCTAATGTGGAGACATCAACAGTTGCCAACCGCATCGTCAGCGAGTCAAACAAGTTTACATTGCGTCAGGCTAAGGTCATCTCTCCGCAAGTGATTCAGAACTTCATTGCTGCATGGAAAGAGATTTTCGGTATTTCTGCCGTTCCAAGTTCCACAGACAGCACTCAGCTTTTCCGTGCCTGCCGAGACATAGAGAGCGACCGCAGCCTTGCCAAGTTCATCAAGGGCTATAAGGATATTGAACAGCAGATTGCAGGCTACCAGTTCTGCCAGCCTATCCGTGAGGCTATCGACCTCTTCGAGTCATGGCTTAACGAGCGTGACCCGCTGAAGTTCTTCAATCTCGTCATCGCAGCTAAGGATGAAGCAAAGGTGCTCATAGATAAGTGCAAGGAGGTGGTGCAGTTTACTCATGACCAGCTTGATACATACAAGCAGCTTATCCAATTCTTGGATGACAACCAGTATAACTTCCCATTCGTTCCGATGGAAATGCAGGGAGCAGTCACCGACTTCAATAAGTTGAAGAACGACCCATGGCCAATAGCTGGTCTTCGTGGTTACATCAAACTACAACGCCAGTTATCAGGTATATTGGATGGTGTACGTGAGGAACTCCGTGAGAAGATCAAAGCAGCCTATAATGATATGTTCGACTATCTGAAGCAGGTTGCAGAGAAACAGCATGTCCCAGAAAGTGTACTGTCTGACCGTGAAACAGTTATTCGTGTCAAGACCACTCCAACCAATATTCTGGTACTGCAGAACAATGCCAATACAGATACGTTCTATCAGGAGCAGGTGGATAAGATTATGTCTTATAACCCACCTCTGCCTCCAGGAGGTGAAGGTGGCGGTAAACCAGAACCACCAAAAACTCCAGACAAGCGCATCCGCAAGGCATCTTTGCAAACTAAGACAAAGTTGCCTATTACGAATGCAGAGGATATAGAACGCTACCTGGAAGGTCTGCGCCAGCAGCTCGAAAAGCTGCTTGTTGACCAGGATGGTGTAATGATAGTTAAATAACAAACCTTTGCAAGAAATCACGTTAAAAGGTATACGCCATATACCATTTGACGTGTTTTCTTGAAAAACAATAAATTAACGAAGTGGATACAAATAGAATCAAACGCTTCGCTACCGAAGCACGAAATATATTGAAAGCCGGCATTGCTGCCAAGATTACTACGCTTGGCTTCGACAAGAACGGCAATGTAGCAGAAGAGAATAAACCTCAGCTGATGCAGGGCGGTTCTCTCTGGAATGAGCAGTTGCAGACAGAGGGCTTCTACTACCAGTGGATGTCCCTCTATAACCGTATTCAGCAGAAAGGTATCAGCGAAGTGTATGAGGAAGCAGCCTACACCTGGTTCAACCGCCTCTGCGCCATCCGAATCCTGCAGAAGAACAATCTCTGTAGTCCGGTTCTGGCGTATGCTGATGCTGCACGCACTCCTGTCATCGTGGATGAAGCCCGACAAGGACACATTCCACAGATGAAGGAAGAGTTGCGCCAGCGACTCGTGGAACTCCTTGATGATGACACCAAGGTAACAGAGCAGTTTGCCATCCTTATCACAGCCTGGTGCCACGACAACCCTATCATCAACCAATGTTTTGGCAGTATCGCCGACTACACCGAGCTGCTTCTGCCAAACAACATCCTGGCAGAAGGCGGTTTCGTAGATAAGCTGAACCATACAGAATTTATCACCGATGAAGACTTCCAGTCACCAGAGTTGATTGGATGGCTTTATCAGTTCTATATCTCTGAGCGTAAGGACGAGGTGTTTGCCAAGAAGGGCAAGTTCGAGGCTGATGAGATTCCTGCAGCTACCCAGATTTTCACCCCTAACTGGATTGTGAAATACATGGTGCAGAACACCGTGGGAAGAATCTATCTGGACAACAATCCATATGAGACTCAACTGCAAAAGAAGTGGCAATATCTCATTGAACCTTCAGAAAAACCGAACGATGAGACATTACTAAAATACAACGAGTTAACAGATTTAAAGGTTGCAGACTTAGCATGCGGTTCTGGCCATATACTCAACGAATGTTTCGATCTGCTCTATGACCTTTATATTGCCGAAGGCTATGGTCGTGGAGAAACTGTGGAGAATATCTTTAGCCACAACCTCACGGGTATCGACCTCGACACCCGTGCCAAGCAGTTGAGCCAATTTGCCCTTTTGCTGAAGGCTTGCCAGAAGGATGCAGCCTTTGCAGATGCGCATTGTATGCCTAATGTGCTAACGATGCCTAAGCCATGGAACAAAGAGACTCAAGGTCCTATTCAGGACATGCTTCATATCTACTTCCAAGGTGAGGCTACAAATCAGCAGAAAGAGGAAATTATGGTTTGCTTCGACCTTATGCAGAATGCAGATTCGCTTGGCTCTATCATGAAGTTCAACATTAGCGAAAGTACAGGTCTGCTCATCAAGCAGACTACAGATTACTGGTGCAGTCAGAAGATTGTACCAGAGGAAGTGCGTACCCAAATCGCTACATTCAAACTTATTTTGACTTTGACAGAGAAGTATCATGCGTTGGTAATGAATCCCCCTTATATGGGTGGTGGAAACATGAATGGCGTATTGAGTAAGTATGTAAAAGACGAGTATACGAAAGCAAAGGCAGACCTTTTCTCTGTATTCATGCAAATGGGCATGGAGCGTCTTATCAGCAAAGGCAAGATGGCGCAAATCAATATGCAGAGCTGGATGTTCCTCTCTTCATTTGAAGAGTTACGCACACAGTTGTTGGAGAAATACAACATTGATAATATGTTGCATCTAGGTCCTCGCACATTTGATGAATTGTCGGGTGAGGTGGTGCAGAACACAGCTTTTGTACTCAGTAAGCATGAGCCTACTGAGCAAGGTGGCATGTACTATCGTCTTGTAGATGGTAAGAATTGTGCGGATAAAGAACAGCTATTCCTTTCTCATATAAATGGAAATGTGGATGGTAACCGCATTTATTATCCTAATGTGGAACAGATGAACTTTGAGAATATTCCAGGTGCGCCTATTGGCTATTGGTGTAGCAAAAAGTTTATATATAATTTTTCAGCAACTCCTTGTTCAAAAATTGCAGACTTTAAAAGTGGAATGTCTACAACAGATAATGAGCGCTTTCTCAGAAGTTGGTATGAGGTTAACTTTTTCAATATAGGTTTTAAAGTAAACTCTATAGATGAAACAATTACAAGAAAAGAAAAATGGTATCCTTATAACAAGGGTGGTCAATTCAGAAAATGGTTTGGAAATCGCGAGTTAGTAGTAAACTGGAAAAATAATGGAGAAGAAATTAAATATTGGGTTGTTAATAATCCAAGAGATCCAAATACCAAATCTTGGTCAAGGCGTTTGTTTAACATTGACTGCAGTTTTAAAGAGTCTATCACGTGGTCAGCTCTAGCAGGACGCAACATATCGTTAAGATATTGTGAACAAGGTTTTATGTTTGATTCCAAGGGGGCATCTGCCTTTGTTGCCAATGACAAAATTTATTATGTACAAGCATTACTTAATTCTAATGTTGCTACGTCATATTTAGACTTACTTTGTCCAACATTAGATTTTGGTGTAGGTAAGGTCGCTCAATTACCTTATATTTGTAAAAATGAACATCATATAAACGATATATGTATAAATAATATCAATATCAGCAAATCCGACTGGAACGCCCACGAGACCTCTTGGGATTTTCAGCGCAACGAGCTCTTATCCATCGACATCTCCACCTACACGGAGAACATCGATTACAAGATAGAGAAGCATTTCGAGGAGACGGGCGAACATATCAGCCTCTCCCCTGCTGCCCCACAGTTAGGCAGTCTGGAATGGCGCATGGAGCAATACAAGATGAAGTGGGAGCGCAAGTTTATGCAGCTGCATAAGAACGAGGAAGAGCTTAACCGCCAGTTCATCGACATCTATGGCCTGCAAGACGAGCTGACTCCTTACGTACCACTGAACGAAATCACTATCCTTCAGCAGGGAGAGATTGATGTAACAGATAATGGCATTACCTGGAACGAGGGTATAATGACCAAGCAACTCCTCAGCTATGCAGTGGGCTGTATGCTCGGACGCTACCGTCTCGACAAGCCGGGACTTCACATTGCCCACCCTAACCCTACCGATGAGGAGATAGCTCCTTACGAATACAACGGTGAGCAATGGGAAATAGACGACGACGGCATCATGCCGCTCATGCCAAACGACTGTGGCTTCTCAGACAACGCATCTGCTCGCTTTGCCGACTTCATCCGTGTGGCATTGGGCAACGAAGATCATGTGGCAAACCTGAACTACGTGGAGCAATGCCTCGGCAAGACACTGGAGCAATACTTCGTAAAGGACTTCTGGAAAGACCACAAGAAGATGTATCAGAACCGCCCTATCTACTGGCTGTTCTCATCCAAGAAGGGCGCCTTCCAGGTCATCGCCTACATGCATCGTATGAATGCCTATACCGCAGAGCGAGTAAGATCCAAGTATCTTCTCCCTTACATCGAACATCTGGAGGCAGAAATCGACAAGCTCGATGCTCGCCGTGCAGAACTCTCTACCAAGGAGACCAAGCAGCTGCAGACTCTGCAGAAGCAACTCGACGAGTGCCGTGAGTATCACGAGCGCCTGCAGGTAGTAGCCGAGCACGCCATCAGCTTCGACCTCGATGACGGCGTGGTTGTCAACTACGCCAAGTTCGGTGATATATTACAAAAAATTAAATAGACAGATAATTAGTAATGGATAATCAACAAATAGCATATTTATTAAATATCCAAAGAGCGAGTCGTGAAAATCGATTGGTTATCTTTGTTGGAGCTGGAGTTTCTATGAACTCCAGCGTTCCTTCATGGAATCAACTGATCACTAGAATGAAGGCTGAGTTACCTAATGAGTTCTCGGAAGAAACTGACGCACTTAAAATTGCACAGATATATAAAGATTCCTGTGGACACAAGGAGTATATGGATAAAGTGAAAGATATTTTGCTTTATAACAAAGCTGTACCAAATCCATTACATAAAAGTATATTAGCACTGAATCCATGTCATATAATTACAACAAACTATGACGATTTAATAGAGCAGGAACTTGCTAATGAATTCTTGCAGTATCATATAATTCGAGAGGATAAGGACATACCCAAAATGGCATGTCCTAATACTCTTGTAAAGATGCATGGGGATTACTCTACCGATAATATCGTACTCACGGAATCGGATTATTTTAATTATAAAAATAATTTTCCATTAACAAAAGCATATGTTCAATCATTGTTTGCAAGTAAGCTAGTGTTATTTGTAGGATTCTCTTTTACAGACTTGAATCTGAAGATGATTCTTAATGAGCTCCAAAACATACTTTCAGAAAATATGCAAAGAGCATATCTTCTATCATGTGAAGAGCCCACATTTGTAAATAGGCAATATTTTGAAAAGAAAGGAATAAACATTTTATCTTTTTCTATAAAAGAATTAGATCTTCTTATTAATAATAATTACGAGAAGCATAATTTAAAAGGTATTGGCTTGCATACGGACAAGACACTATATGCAATCAACAATTATAGTGCTATATCTAAGAAAGATTTAGTGCAATATCTGTACGACCGTATTGTTCCATATATGGACGAAATGCGTTCTTTCGGAGAGGGACTGAGATATTTTTTCCCAAAAGACGAAAAAATGTCTTGGAATGTTCATCCCCATGGATTAGAAACAAGGCTTGCTTATTTTGAAAAGCTCGCTGAGGAATTAAAAGACAAAAAATCAAAGATTAAGTTCATAAAAGAACACCCTTCTGTAAATATACGCATTCTTCTGAAGATTGCGTATTATAACTATTTATACCAAATTGATCAGGTAAAAATAATAGATAAGAATGTTCTAAAGAGTATGGAGAAATATATGGAAACTCCTGTTCTCTACTATATCCACCGTTTTGATGCTAAAAATGTAAGTGACAAGATTAAACAGTTACGTACAAGAGCATTGAGTTATTCTATTGAGGATTTGGAATTACCATACACTCTCTTTGCGTTAGGTGATGCATATGAAGCATATCAGGAATATATGAAGCTGTTACCACTTTATTGGAATAAACAGAAATACATTTTATATTTCTTGTGTAGATACAATTTGTGGGCTATTAGGAATAGTACTTATTTTCAATTTATTCTAGATAATAAATTAGATTCAGAGCATGATGCAGAAAAAGAGATAGAATTTGCTACTAGTACGGAACTTGATGTTATTTTGTCTAAATTACCTTTACCTTCTGAAATAAAAAAAATATTTCAGAATATGATTTCATATAGATTCATTGGAGGTAAAGTGTTAAATGCAGGAGAACTAAGTGAAAAAATATTTCAACAAAGAAAAAATGCTGAAAGAGGTGGAGGATCAATTAACAGCCACATTATGCGCTTGATGTCCATCTATAATCGTGAATCATTGTTCTCTTGGGCCAATTATATCATTTGGGATAATAATGGCTATTTCAAGTTAATTAGTGAATATAATGCACTTGGTATTCTGAACAGTTTTACTACTCCATCCTCAACACAATTGGGCATATTAGTAAAGAATACAAGAATAAAGGCTTTAAACGACAATATGATAGAATCCTTAATATTTGATGTAAGTTATTCACGACTTAGAGAAATATTTAAATGGTATGAAATCAGTTCGTTGAAATTAGATTCTAAAGGCATTAAATATATAAATGATTGTCTGAATGGGTTGTCTGGTAAACATGAGCAAATGTTCAGAGATATTGAATATCTATACTCTTCTCTTAAAAAACTGCTATTTCTTATTAGTATGTCTAAAGAGGAAGAAATTGAGACGGATAAAATATACAAAGTTATCATTAAGTATCAAAAAAACGAGATCAGGTGTCAATTTGACAGTGATATTATAGAGAATATTATTGCAAATTATCCTCTTACAGAAGAACTGGCAAAAAAAATGATTTTGACTTTACTGCATAGTACATCTAGCCGTCATCAATATTCACAATGTATATTCAATTGTGTTAAGTTTTTACAAAATAAAAATATACATTTCAATGAATTTGTGTTGGAAGATATACAAAATAAAGCCGAAGTCGCTACGGAAATCAGTTTCATCTATCCTATCGTCTCAGGAGAACTAAAAGAAAAAATAGGAAAATATTCATTGGGTAGAATAATGTATCTATATGACTATGCTTTCTTCATAAAGACGAATAAGGAAATAGTGTCTTTCGATCGTTTTCCAGAGCTACTTGAAAAAGAAAAGTTCAAATTGAATTGCAGTATATGCTATATTCTTGCAAACATAAGAAAGGACTCAAGATTTCAACTGATTCATAAATATATTGATGACATAGCGAGGGAAAATGATTGCTTGACATTTTACATGTCGCCATTTGAATATTCAGAGCCAGAAAAGGTAGTAATAGATTGGCTATTAGAATATGACGATACAGAAAGAGAGAAATTATTCAAAATAAGTGCTTATAAGGAAACTTTAAAGCACTTTATTATCGACGGTAATATTTCCAAGAGTAGCAAAAAATACTTGATGAAATACCTATAGAAAAAGTTATGGTACAAGATAGAATATATAATTACTTCGAGCGCAATCCACAACTTCATGTGCTCTTCATCTTCGACAGAATGAACATCATCCAGAACGAACTGGATGAGATGAAGCAGTGGAATGACGACTATATATATAAGGTGTTTGATGGTGCGTGGTTCAATGCCAAGTATGCCATCGAAAATGATTGGAAGGACAAGCATGTGGTTCTGCTCTTCCCGGAACAAGTATATCCTCATACAGAGGAACAGCAGCTCAGTTTCCCCCTACTTGATATGCTGAAAGCCAACATGGAATATAAGGAAGAAGACTACGCCAGCTTCATGCAGCAGTATAATCTTCCTGAGAAATTCCGTAGTTTCGTGAAGAAGAATATTGGCGAGATTATGTCATCTAAGGTAAGCAACATCCTTAATGGACATATCGACAGTACATCGTTCAGTGAGGATATGGTTTGCCGGGCCTTCATTTCCAATTATCTTGGCGAGAAGAAGCTGCAGGAATGGGAACATCTCATTATCAAGATGATTATTCTGGACGGAATAGCAGAAGAGAAGAAGCGTACTGATTTCTGGTATAAGCTCAGCAAAAATTTTGATGCTTCAAAGGCTTTATCGGAAAAGTTGGATAAGCTCTTCGGTTTTACTCCTAACTTTAACGCTGCCATCAAGATGAAAAACGTGGCTGAAAGTTTGAAGTACAATAGCATAACTCAGCTTTTAGACGCAGTACCGGGAGACACCTATAAGCAGTACAAGATCAGCAATTCAGTGGTACTTGACCAGGTGAACAAAATCTATGAGTTGGGTACACACGACCGCCAACTGTCAGAGAAGTTTGCCCAGGCCATGACTATATTGGCTACAGACATCAAGGAAGAGGAAATCATCAATATCTATGGTATTGATGCCAACTACTACTATCTTACAGAGTCTCTCTGCTGGCCAATACTGAAAGAGATTGTAGAAGAAAAGCTGATGGCAGACCCGGAGCAGGTGAACGATCGCATGCGTGAGTTGTCGTTGAAGCTTCCTGTAGATAGTGACATTCAGATTGCTATCCGATTCATAGAGCAGTCGGCTTTATACTATGCTCAGGTAAGAGGTCTTGGAACGCTGAAACTCAATAGCACCAAGGAGTATATAGAGAAATATACAGAAGAGTTCTATCTTGTAGATCTCTACTATCGTCGTACACTTGAAGCATACCACGAACTGATTACGAAGGAGAATCCTATCGAACAGACATTAAGTGATGCCAAGCGCCAGTTGGATTTGGAATATGCAAAGATTACTAATGTACTTAACCTCGAATGGCTGACTTGCGTCGGGGAAAAGGGTGTCTGGTTTACAGAGACCGGATTAAAGCGACAGGAAGATTTCTACAAGAACGAGTCAGATACCAGTGTGAAGCAGGTTGTCATCGTATGTGATGCGCTGAGATATGAGGTGGCAAAGGAACTGATGCAGGAACTGGCCAAAGAGAAGCATATTGCTACAATAGATGCATACCAGGCAATGCTCCCTACAGAAACCAAATATTGTAAGTCTGCCCTCCTCCCTCATCACTCGCTGGAGTTGAATGGCACAGACATGATGGTGGATGGAATGGTTTTGGAAAAAACAGAACAGCGGACAACACATTTGGGCAAATATCGTGAAGGAGCTATCTGTATGCGCTATGAAGACGTGATGAATGGCGACGCACAATCCATGCGTGAGCTCTTCAAACGTCCATTGGTTTATATCTTCTATGATACGATAGATGAAATAGGACATTCACAAAATCCGTTCGAGGTAATCAGTACTTGCAGAAAAGCTATTGAGCAACTGACAGTACTGGTAAAGCGTCTGCATGCAACATGGAATGTAGCGAAAGTACTTCTCACCGCAGATCATGGTTTTCTCTATAATGATATGAAGTTTGAAGATAAGGACAAACATAGCATTGCAGACTCTGCTATAGAGAAAAAGACAAGATACTATCTCACAGACAGCAACGATACTTTTGAGGATATTGTAAAATTCCCTCTTGACAAAGTTTCTTCTATCAAGAGTACCACGCCGTTACAGGTTGCAGTGCCTATCGGGACTAACCGCCTGGCTGCACCAGGTGGCTACAATTTTGCTCATGGTGGCGCTTCACTTCAGGAAATGATTATTCCTGTGATAAGAAGTCAGCAGAAGAGAACAAACAAGACTGAAAAGGTGGGTGTTGCGCTGATGAGCCACAACCTGAATATGGTGAGCAGTCGATTGAAGTTCCAGATGATACAGTCGGAAGCAGTAAGTATGACAGTGATGGAGCGCAAGGTAGTTTGCTGTATTTACAATGGCGACGACCCTGTAACTCAGGAAAAGGAAGTGACACTGAATAGCACTGATGCAACGAACTTGAACAATCGTGTGTTTGAAGTGACACTCAATTTGAATAAATCTGTCAATGCAAGTATGTTACAGCTTAGAATCTACGATGTGGATGACAAACTTAACCCACTTGTGCGTGAGACAGTTAAGAACAATACAATGATAGAACAAGATTTTTAAGGAATACTGCATATGGATTTACAACAGAAAGTAATGAATGCCTTTATAGGCAAAGTGGTAAGAAAGGATTTGGCTTTCCTCGTGAAGGGAGGTCTGCCTGTTCCTACATACGTGTTGGAATACCTGCTGGGGCAGTATTGCGCCAGTGATGATGAAGAAATCATCAACGAAGGTTTGGAAAAGGTGAAGCAAGTTATCCAAAACAACTATGTTCACCGTGCTGAAGCAGAATCGGTAAAAGGTATCATACGTGAGAACGGCAGACATCGCATCATCGACAAAGTGACCGTTGTGCTCAACGAGAAAAACGATGAGTACCAGGCAACATTTGCCAATCTGGGATTGACTGGAGTACCTATCGGTACAGACTACGTGCGTAAGAACCCAAAATTGCTGAGTGGCAATGGCGTTTGGTGCATCGTAACCATCGGTTATATCAGTGGTGAAAGCGTCAAGGTGAGATGGGAAATCCAGACATTGAAGCCTATCCAGATTTCAAATATCGACCTGCAGGAATATATCGACCAACGTAAAAACTTCACTACAGAGGAGTGGATTGACTTTCTGATGCACACAGTGGGTCTGAACCCTGCGGCTATGAACCGCCGTGAGAAGTTCATCACTTTGGCTCGTCTTCTCCCTCATGTTGAGAACAACTTCAATTTCATGGAATTGGGTCCAAAGGGAACAGGTAAGTCTCATGTATTCCAGGAACTGTCTCCTTATGGCGTGCTTGTCAGTGGTGGTGACGTAACCTCTGCCCGACTTTTCGTGAAAATCCAGGGCAACAAGGAGATTCTCGGACTGGTAGGCTATTGGGATGTTGTGGCATGGGATGAGTTTGAACAGCAGAAAGGCCGTAATGTGGATGCTGTGCTCATCGACACGATGCAGAACTATCTTGCCAACAAGTCGTTCAACCGTGGTAAGGGAACGCACGAGGCAAGTGCGTCCATGTCTTTCGTAGGTAATACTAAACATACTGTTCCATACATGTTGAAGAACAGCCATCTGTTTGAGAGCATTCCTACATCATTCATCAAGGGTGCGTTCCTCGACCGAATTCATCTCTATAATCCTGGTTGGGAAATCAAGATGTTGAAGAAGAACAGTTTTTCCAAGGGATATGGTCTTATAACAGACTACATTGCAGCCGTGCTTCACGAAATGCGCAATGATGACAGAACTGCAGTGTTGAATGACTATGCGAAGTTTGACGGTTCACTCTCAGAGCGTGACCACCTTGCTATCCGCAAGACTTTCTCAGGCATGATGAAACTTATCTATCCTGATGGTAAGATGACAGACCAGGAGGCTTATGAGTTGGTTGACTTTGCTGCAGAAGGTCGTAAACGTGTGAAGGATCAGCTCTATGTGATTGATGAAACTTTCATGGCAGAGCCGGCAAAGTTCAAGTACATCAACTTGAAAACAGGTTTCGAAGTGAGCATAGAGACATTGGAACGAGTAAGCAATCAAATCGTAGAACATACAACGACTGAAGATCATACAGAAGAAGCAGAAACTTCTACAGAAAACAATGAGACATCTACAGAAGTTGCCAATGCAGAGGGAGGTTCGAATCAGCATCCGACCAAACGTCCACGCATTCCTATTCTACAAGAAAAGAGTATGTCATTCAGAATGGGACAAACTGGCGTAAGTTATGAGAAGTTATTTGCACCTTATATGAGAGAAGCAAAG